>ENA-OQKY01000247-OQKY01000247.1-human-gut-metagenome-genome-assembly--contig:-NODE-247-length-65889-cov-50.482133_pt1 | contig 65889 bp, 57 predicted proteins | sample MGYA00242652_ERZ504805 | MGnify/ENA primary metagenome ERZ504805 (study PRJEB26092, sample SAMD00036400) | human gut metagenome | host: Homo sapiens | study: EMG produced TPA metagenomics assembly of... | reverse complement strand
GCTACACGGACGCGACTTTGTTCACTTTGGCAAAATCAAACGCGGTGCAAACGAAAGGGCAGTTTTTCTATAGTTTAAGACTGCTTTTTCGTTTACACCGCTATTGATTCTAGCCTAAAGAAGTTGTAGGGGACAATACCTGATCAGCCTGCCTTTGCTTCTTTATAAAGGAGACCACTTTTGATCAGTAATAGCAGAAAAGCAACTATTATTGCATATGGTTCTTTCGTCATTGCCAAAAACAAAACAGCGATAACACTGCATCCTATAGACAATGCAGTAATAACCTTTTTGCCTTTTTCAAATTTGAAATAGACCATCAATATTTTCACAATCCCGATAATCGTTAAAGTGATGAACATTATCCAATAAATGGTAATAATCCATTTATTATTATCTACATACTCAAAAAGATTTACCGAATAGATATAACCATTGACCGGCTTGGGATACAGCGGAAGAAAAATAAGCATCAAAGAAAGCAAGTCAACAAATCCCCATAATAAGTCACATACACTATTGAGATTTGATTTGTTTTCTTTTTCTGCAATCAAAATCAACTGTTCTCCAGATAACAGATCATCAATCGGCACAGAAAAATATCGAGATATTTCCTTTAATGAATCTATGCTCGGATATCCTCTTCCGGATTCCCATTTTGAAATTGCAGTTCTAGATACAAATAATGCCGCAGCCAGTTCTTCTTGTGTCATTCCCCGGCTTTTTCTTAATTCCTGAAGTTTTTCATGAAATTCCAAAACCTCCACCCCTTGCTCGTATTATTTATTCTTTATTGACAGTATAACCGCTCCCTGATAAATATAAAATAATCCAATGCTTAACAATACGCCACCTACAATATCCGTGAGCCAATGTACTCCCGAAATCAATCTGCCAATAACCATGAATGCCGAAAAAGCGATTGTTACAATCGTTATCACTTTTTTGACTGCAATGCTTGACAGCCTGCGCTGAGTCTGTTCGATCAAAGTCGGCATCACACACAATACCAATAGTGTAGTTGATGATGGATAAGATGCCTCCATTACTCCGTTAACTAAAATAGGTCTGTAATTGATTGGAATCATCTCAAAAATTATATATGCCAGGATCACGACAATATAATAAATACCCAGAATAATGATATCCGGATCCACCTTGAAAAGACTTCTTTTCTTAATCAACTGAACCAGTCCCACACCTGCAAAGATCAGGCATACTACGACAGGCATCAGCCCCATCCAATCAGTAATCGAATAAATCATCATGTGTACACCTGTGAAGCGGTGAAACCAACAATTGAGTGTTGCAAATCCAATATTTGTTCCGTTTTGACCATGAGGCTGCACATCTACCATCTGGATCAAAACTGTCCATAATACAAAAGTTGCAATGAATATTCCTCCAAATAGTAAATTCTTAATTCCGTTCTTTCTCATCATTCTACGTCCTTTCTATATGGGTTTGTCTTTTCGACACATTCACCTTATCAAAAAACATAAAATGATGATAGAATCGCTCGGTCACATACGTGATACGATTCGTATCATACCCGTAAATGCTTGTTTTTTCAGTATTTCCTTCTGATTATCTATCCCTGCAAATCTGAATTTATGAACTCAAGTTCGTTACCAGTGACGAATATCTTTTTGTCTTATTTTTAATATCTTCCTCAGTAACACCATAATAACTGTATAAATCTCTGGATATTTTCTTAAATTTTTTCATTACCACCTTATTTCCTGAATAAGACATTCCAAATATATTCCAAGTATAATCTATCTCCATTTCAAGAAAATCATCATCGATTCTTATTTTATACAAATGAAAATCCATAGGAATTATACTATCGGGCATTTCAGTAATCATTTCACTTCGAGTCTTTATTTTACCAAAATACTCTTTGACGGATGCTTCATTAGAAAAATCCGGTACCGGAATATCCTTCATTTCACCCAAAAGTTCTGGTTCATGTTGCAAAATCAAACTCTCTTTTAGACATTTTATTTGTTCAATATATTCTCTATCAGCGGGAGCAGTTTCGGTCAATTCGTATTTATCTTTTGCATACTGCACTGTTTCAGAAAGAGAATGCGGATTTGCAACTATTGTCTTCTCTACTTTTTTTCTCTTATATCTATATATGCTATTTTTGATTCTAATCTTTAATGGCTGCTTTTTTGAATGTCCTGCTATAAAAATGCTTGTAGGACCATCTGCACCACCTATGATTGAAACCGCATTTTTACTTTTTTGCTCCATTCGCCTTTTCATTCACCTTTTCCTCACAAATCCGAATTTGTTTAATTTCTATTTCGCCAGAAAATTACTTCTGATATCCATCGGCATATTATATACATGCCCTCTTTTAATCAGACTAAACAGCTTAAAGCTCATCAGATCGGCAGGTACATTTAGGCTGCCACAGAGACCGAAATAATCCAAATCTTCATATTCAGTCTTCTCGGCAAGATCTTCATCTGCTAACAGGAGATCTGCAGCAAAGAGGTTTGCTTCATATTCTGTTGGATCCTGCATTACATAAAGGGCATTATCCTTCATAGGAGCTATTTTTAATTGACTTTTATGTAAGATGATATGACCAAGTTCATGAGCTGCTACAACACGCTTCTCTTCATCAGAAAGAAAACTGTTGATCACGACATAGATGGTTTGACAGCTCAGAAAGCAGAATCCTTTCAAATGTTTAAATCGATCCGATTCATTGACTACAACATTCATGCAGTCCAGTATTTCAAAAGGGTCACGGGTCTTAAAGCGTTTGACCAGCTTTTCCACTTCTGAATAAATGTAGTGTTTCTTCAAATATATCACCCCGAAAAATTTTCTTATCTCAAGCTTTTACGAATACAGGTAGTGTCCTGCAATTGTATTGTACAAAAATAGCTGTACAAAAAAACGGACACTTAACGATTTTACTTGAGATATTTCTTCGGTGTGAACTTCTTGGCTCTTTGCTTGGAGTCGAGATAAAGCATCTGGATCTCATCCATGAAAGCGGTTTTATCTTCATCGGATAATTCTCCACCGGCAAACATTGCTGCAGCCTGTTCTAAGATCTGCTGAGCCTGCTTTGCACCTCTGGAGCCATACTGCTCGGATGCTTCTGTGATGAAAGACTCCTCTTCTGACATAAGATAAGAAATGTCACAGCCAAGGATGTCTGCAAGATTCTGATACAGTTCACGTTTCTTAGGATAGCGATTCTGATTTTCCCATCCACTTACTGTTCTTAAAGCTACGCCAAGTTCCTGAGCCAGTTGGGCTTGGCTCATTTTTTTTGTTGTTCGTAAGGTTTTTACTTTTTCACCGAACGTCATAATAATACCTCATTTCTAAGCGGTTTTTCGGACTTTTCACACCAGTTCCTGGAGCATAGTAGGAAACATCTTTCCTAAAACACGCAATTTAACTATTGACAACAGGCAAGGTGTTGCGTATAATGTGAATCACAACAGATGTGCAACATCTTGCCTATAATATATCTGATATTTCCTGACATGTCAACGAAAAATATAAATAAGTTGCGTATTTTTAATAGGTTTCGCAGATTTTTAGAGATATGAAATTCAGGAACAATTCGATGAGTGCAATAGCTTATATAGGCAACTTGATAACGATATGGATCTTTCCATATGAATGAGGTGAAATGAATGGAACATCAGAAATCATATATTTGTATTGATCTGAAATCCTTCTATGCCTCTGTGGAGTGTGTAGAAAGAGGACTGGATCCATTTACAACCAATCTGGTTGTGGCTGATCCGACAAGATCACAGTCTACCATTTGCCTGGCGATTACACCGGCTATGAAAAAGCTTGGGGTGAAGAACCGATGTCGTATCCATGAGATACCGGCAGATATCGAATACATCACTGCTATGCCGAGGATGCAGCTATATATGGATTATTCGGCAAAGATCTACAGCATTTATCTTCGTTATATTTCAAAAGAAGATATTCATGTGTACAGCATTGATGAATGTTTCATGGATGTAGCGGATTACCTTACTCTCTATGATATGACGGCTAAGGAAATGGCTGTTACATTGATGGATGCGGTAATGAAGGAAACCGGTATTACTGCTACTGCTGGCATCGGCACGAATCTGTATCTGGCAAAGGTTGCGATGGATATCATGGCCAAGCATGTTGATGATCACATTGGTATGCTGGATGAAATATCTTATCGACAAAAACTCTGGGATCATCGTCCTTTAAGCGACTTTTGGCGAATCGGTTCCAGGACGGAAAGAAAGCTTGCCAGTTATGGAATTCATACGATGGGCGATATCGCTTACGCATCTGTTACATCTGAGGACTGGCTCTATAAGATGTTTGGGATTGATGCAGAGTTATTGATCGATCATGCCTGGGGCTTAGAATCCTGTGGCATGTCAGATATCAAGAATTACCATACAGAAGAACATAGCTTATCCAACGGTCAGGTACTTATGAGAAATTATTCCTATGAGGAAGCTGCTGTAGTAGTAAGGGAAATGACAGATGTTCTTGTACTGGATTTAGTAGAAAAAGGACTGATTACAAGTTCTATAACACTATGGGTAGCGTATGACCATCGAATGGAAAGACCTTCTTCTCATGGTACATTAAAACTTGCATCACCAACAAACAGCTCACTCACTATCCTTGATCAGGTGGTAGAACTTTATCGCAAGATTACAGATCGACATACTGGAATCCGAAGAATTGAAGTGACCGCTAACCGAGTCACACCGGAAGGATATTTACAGTATGACATCTTTACTAATCCGATTGTGATCGAAAAGGAAAAGAGCCTACAGAAAGCCATATTGGATGTAAAAAAGAGATATGGTAAAAATGCAATCATGAGAGGTGCCAATCTATTAGAGTGTTCCACTTACCAGGAACGCAACGAACAAATTGGTGGACATCGTGCGTAAGGAGGTGTTTCAATCGTGCTGGCAAGTGCTTATGCTGATATGGTTTTTATGCCCAGACCTGTATCCAATCGCAGGAAGATGGATGTGAGACACAGAGCAAAACAATTTGCACCGTTTGCTGCACTTCGAGGATTTGAAGAAACGGTCAGAAAGAAAGAGATTTTATATGAACCGAGAAAAGATTTATCTGAGGAAAAGAAAACGGAACTGGATAACAAATTAAGGCTGTTATCCAAAGGAATGATGATTCAGGTAGATTATTTTATAGAGAGTTCAGAGTTTCCTGGCAAAGGAAAAAATTGCAGTATAGAAGGGATCATTGAGTTTTTTGATCCAAAAATCTATCTCCGCATTGGAGATACAGAAATACCGGTCTCAGAGATCACAGACCTATCTGGAGGAATCTTTGATGACCTGGAACAACCTTGTTAATCTCACTCGTGGAAGTTTTTATAAAACCGGCGGTAGTGGTAGCTGATAGGATATAAAAATAGACACACAGATTGTCAAAGCCAGTCTGTATAGTGATATCGTGACTACTCGTGCAGCTTTGGCACTTACGGAATGGGTAATCATGATACTCATAAGGCGGATTTTTATTTCCCTTGGATCCGTTGAGTAATAAATGTAAGACTATGTTATTGCTTGAAGGAGGAAGCCTATGGGATCAGGTGCTATTAAATGGCATGTACACTGCTCTGTTTGTGGAGCATTCTTAGAAAAAAGTGCAATGAGCGATTCGGAAGTGGATTGCAAAAAATGTAAAAGCACATTAGAAGTTTTAGTAAAAGATGATATCGTATCTGTTCGTCCTCTAGTCGTTCGGGATGAGCAGTTAAGGTCTAGAATGACTGTTTATTCCAGAAGTTTAAAGAATGTTGCTGGAAGGAAAGATAAAACCGAATAAATTGAGATATCCGGATGGGCGGTGAATTTGGCTGGAACCATCAAGGATGCACCGGATATCAAGAGTTTGTCAAGGAGCTGAACCTGACTAGAATCACTAAGAGCCCGGCAAAACATTTGCAATTGATCAGTGGAATCATACCCGATTCTGCTCGATTCGTCGCACTTGTTTTGTCGGGCTTTTTTTGTTTTTCAAAAAAGTTGTTCGCCCATGTTGTATAAGGGCACTTTGAGATTGTGATAGGTAAAGGAAGGTTATCCCTGTCAAAGAAAGAAGGGGTAGCAAGAGGAGTCGCGGACTCCCGTTTAAAAAAAACGGGTTGGTTCGGGACTGCTTCTGCTACCTATTTTTTGATTCCAATAAAGCTGACTGGATCACCCGTTGTCGCAAGGCAGAAAGGTGGTCTAAATGTTGACATTAAAAGAATTAAAGAAAAGAGTTCCAGTTGCTGAAAATCGTGGGTTGGTTATGGGGTCCGTTGAACTTCTTCATTCCGGCGCAGAGATTGTTGTAAAGGAAACGGTTGATAACGGTGTTGCTATCAGTGTATTTGACAATGGTTATGTGTTGTATGAGGAAGACAAACATAGAACAGTGTTCCGATTACATGACTGCAGTGGATATGAATACAAACATTCAGAGACAGAAATCGAGACTTTTGGAGAAGCTTTCTTTGAGAACGAGAACTGGTACGTCCTTCCACTCATGGTGGGAATGGATCGTGTGGAAGCAAGCAGATGTGCGATTCTTGCTAATCATGGAGTGCTTTCTACGGATGTGGTTGAATATGATTTCCTGAATAATAAAAACATTTGTGTTCCAGATTTTATTGACAAAATTTTATGGGAAGAAATGGTTCGTGAATTTGCAGAGTTTTTAAATGAACGTCAGATGTATGCAGTAATCTCCTACTACTATCTTGGAGTTTCCCAGGAAGAGATTGCAAAGGAACTGAACGTGTCACAGCAGGCTGCAAGTGGATTGATCAGAAGAACTCTTGTCATGATCAGAAAGTACATGAATGTAAATCCTGATGATGTAAAAAGAAACAGAAATAAAAAATAATTTCAAATCCGTGTTGTATAAGAGGCGTTTGAGATTGCGGTAGGTAAAGGGCGATAAACAAGTCCTTCGTACCTTGACAATTTCATAGCCTGCCCAGAATGATACCTGATCTGAATATGCATCATGCGTATCTTTTCAGAGAAAACGTTATGGACCTAAGAAGCTGTAACAGGAACGGGTCTGGGAAAGAAAACAGGAAAATGCTCAAAACTTAAATCATAACGATGTTGTCTGAATTCAATTTTGAAGGATGACAGCAGATGCCATGTGGCGGTGTTTGTTCATAGAAACAGATACCGCCACATTTATGTGCTGTTATCAAATCTATCCCACAGTACAAATCTAAGAAAGTGAGGGTACAATCATGAAAAAGACATAGGGATTCATCTTTGGTAAATAGGAAATGTGATTTATGAAAGATGAGGATTTAAGAAATGAGAAAACAAAAAGGAAACGCAAAACGTATTATGTCAGGATTTATGGCGGTGCTTACGGTGTTATCTACCATGATGCAGCCGGTCACAACCTTTGCTGCAGAAGCTTCGACGGATGGCAAAATCCCCTTGTATAAGGATGTAGCTGATCTTCTGGATGCTGATGAAGTAGTCGTTGCTCATGACCATGAAGTCAGTGTAGGAAGTTCTTTTGATATCAAGGCAGATTTCTCTGGTATCGAAATTCCTGGAAATGATAAAGTAAAGGTGAAATTCCAGCAGGCCATGAATGACGAGGGTGAAAGTTTTACAACAGATCATGAGGATTCTTATAAGGCTGTCTATTATGTAGAGCCACAGAAGACCGATCATCCGACTTATCAGATTAGTAGAACCATCACGGTGAAGGAAGATAAAAAGGCCAGCACTGAAACAGTTACGGATACTTTTTCTCAGACAAGCTCGGAAAATGATTCCGGCGGCTCTGTAACGGAAGAAACTGCGGAGGATGAAGAAGCTGACACGGAGAACGAATCTGCTACAGAATCTGAAGTAGAAAGCGAAGGAACCAGCGAAGTGGAATCTTCACAAGTGCCTGAAACTGATGTGGATGTAGATGGTGCCAATCAGATTACCGATGAGGAATTTGATGCTGAGATTGAATCTTCTGAAGATCAGGAAACTATGGATCCGGAAACCGGTACGACTCTCTCTGATGTTTTAACAGAGGCCGTAGAACAGGATGTAGATCTTGGCAACTTAGAAGTTGGCGAAACTGTTACCTTTGAGATGCCAATGCTTTTTGCAGCAACAGGAAGCCAGAACGTATCGATCACCAGAGGCAGCTGGTATCATTACGCAGACTACGGCTTAGGTTCTTATATCACGGCTCCTTACTATGTGAGCTGGAATGGAATCAAAGCTACAGCATATTGTGTACAGCCAAGCAAGTCTGGTCCGGATGATGGTAAATACTCCATCACAAAGCTTAGCGATGGAAAGACACTTGCTAAGGTTTGCTACTATGGAACAAAGGCAAGTGACGAAAATGGTTTCTTTGATGAAAAGCATCCAGACTTCTCTACTGGAAAGAGATTCATCATCACTCACCTTGCTGCAGCTTATGCCAACGGATCTTCCGATTGGGATTCCGGTACAAACGCAACTGGTCGAAGCCTTGCAAAAGAGCTTTATAACTATTGTGTAAACATGCCAGATATTCCAGATGTGGATATGAGCTTTTCTGATGACAATGTGAAAGCATATGTAGAAGGAAATGTTCAGAGAACAAAGACAATCACCTTTAATGCTGATAAGTTACAGACAATCACATTTAAGCTTCCAGCAGGTGTAAAACTTGTAAATGTAACTACAGGAAAAACAAGTGCTGCAGGTGCCAATGTGGAAATTGAAGGTGGTACACAGTTCTACTTACAGGCGCCACTTACCCAGGCTGAGGATGTGAATACTAAGTTTTCCACAACCATGAAGGGTTCCATCGACAAAGAATACAGTGCATATAAGATCTCTACTGGATCCAGCACACAGGACCTTGCGCTTGTATTTGGTGAAGGTGTCGGAAGCGAAAAATATGTAGATTTCAATGTGACATGGACAAAGGAATGTTATGTTTCTCTGACAAAGAAAGACAGCGAAACAAAGAACAACCTTGCCGGTGCTATTTACGGTATCTACAGTGATGAGGCTTGCACAAAGTTGATCAAACAGATGCCTGCAACTGATGCAAATGGTTCTTCTAAAGTAACCATTGAAAAGACACAGGAAGTGGTATATCTCAAAGAAATCAGTGTTCCAACCGGATATGTCATCGACACAAAATCCTATAATGTGACACTGGCTATCGGAAAGACATCCACAAAGAATGTAACTGATGAACGTGTACGAGCTACAATCAAACTGACAAAACAGGATTCTGAAACAGGAGCTGTTCCTCAGGGCGATGCTACATTAGAAGGAGCTGTTTACGGTTTATATGCCCGTGAGGATATCGTGCATCCAGACGGTACAACGGGTGTGATCCATAAAGCTGGTACACTTATTACTTCCCTTAAAACAGATAAGAACGGAGAAGCTTCCGTATCAGATCTTTATCTTGGTAAGTACTATGTGAAGGAGCTCACTCCTCCAACAGGATACCTTGTTGATAATGCAGAGCATGATATTAACTGCAATTATGAAGGAGCCAATACTCCTGTGATTGAAAGACATATTCTTTCTGAAGAAGATGTCATGAAACAGCCTTTCCAGCTGATCAAAGCAGCAAACAACGGAAAGACAGATGCAGACCTCTTAAAAGGTGTTGGATTTTCCGCATACTTAAAGAGTTCTCTGAAAGTAAATGCCGATGGAAGTTATGATTTCTCATCTGCCAGACCGGTAGTCATTACTGCCGATGGCAAAACAGAAATGTTTACAGACGAAAAGGGATATGCATGTTCTATTCCTCTTCCATACGGAATCTATATTGTAAGAGAGACTACTTCTCTCCATAACTTTGATCCAGTAGACGATTTTGAAGTCGTTGTATTTGAGCATAAACCAAATACTCCACAGGTATGGCGAGTGCTTCTGGATGACGAGTTCAAAGCAAAACTTAAGATCGTGAAGAAAGACGATGAGACCAAAAAGCCGGTACTTCTTGCAAATACTGAATTTAAGGTATTTGATCTCAATAAGAATGCTTATGTGGAGCAGGTAACAACTTATCCTGTGACAAAGGTTCATAAGTCTTACTTTACTGATAAGGACGGATATCTGATCCTTCCAAACAGCTTAAGACCTGGCAACTACCGTATTGAAGAAGTGACAGCTCCGGATGGATATACTTTAAATGGTAATCATGTGACGGTTGCAGTTGATACAAACACAGCATTTCTCATGGATTCTGTCAGTGGTGATGCCATCATTACTGTAGAATATGAGAACCATCCAGTTAAGGGACAACTGACCATTTACAAACAGGGCGAAATGCTTGCATCTTTCGATGGACAGTTCCATTACGAGATGAAGGGCCTTGAAGGTGCTGAATTTGAAGTATATGCAGCAGAGGATATTTACACTGCCGATCATCAGGTAGATGAAGATGGAAACAGACTTCTTTACTTTGCAAAGGATGCACTTGTAGCGACTGTTGTTACAGATGCAGATGGTAAGGCAGTTGTGAAGAATATGCCACTTGGCAAATATTATGTGAAAGAAACCCAGGCAACAGAAGGATTCGTGTTAAATACCATCCTTCAGGATGCAGAATTTACTTATGCAGATCAGAATACCCCTGTGGTGTTTGATGAAGTATCTTACACCAATGAACGTCAGAAAGTGGCAATCACTGTCGAAAAACAGGATGCAGAAACAGCTGATATAGTAGCTGGCGCAGTATTTGGTATCTATAACGCTGAGGATATCAAAGACAGATCTGGAAAAGTACTTGTAGCTGCAAACACTCTTATACAGGAAAAGACTACCGATGCAGAAGGACAGGCGGTATGCAGTTTAGACCTTCCACTTGGTCAGTACTATGTGAAGGAGTTAAAGGCTCCTCTTGGATATGTTTCTTCCGATGAAGTCCTTACCTTTGATGCTTCTTATCAGGGACAGGATGTACAGAAGATCGAATTAAAATCCATTAAGAAGAATGAGCCTACTACTGTCGAGATCACAAAGGCAGATGTTACTACTGGTGTGGAATTATCCGGCGCACAGCTTACTGTTACTGACAGCGAAGGCAATGTAGTAGACAGATGGACATCCGACAAAGATGCTCCTCATGTGATCAAATATCTCCATGTGGGTGAGACATACACACTTCGTGAGGAACTCGCTCCATATGGATATCTGGTAGCAAATGAAATCCAGTTTACAATCGAGGATACTGCAGAAGTACAGAAAGTACAGATGACGGATGAAGTTCCGATTGCAAAACTCATTGTAAACAAAAAAGGTGAATTCCTGGATAGCGTAACTTTAGTAGATAAGGTCAAAGGATTTGTAGAGCACATCTTCAATTATGTGACAGGCAACCTTACAGACGTTACTTTCGAAGTATATGCCAAGGAAGACATCAAAGCTGCAGATGGTGTCAGCGATGATTACTATAAGGCAGACGAATTAGTAGCGACAATCACAACAGACGAAAGTGGCATTGCAACCTTAGATAACCTTCCACTTGGTATTTACTATGTGAAGGAAGTTGCTACTGCTCACGGCTATGTATTAGATAAAGAGCCAGTCGTTGTAGATTTGTCTTATCGTGATCAGAACACTCCGGTTGTTATCTATGATGAGGACTGGCAGAACCACAGACAGACCGTAAGTATCAATATCCTGAAAAAGGAAAAAGATAGTGATCGTGTCCTGGAAGGTGGTATCTTTGGTTTATATGCCAAGGAAGATATTGTATCTGCATCCGGTAAGGTTCTGATTGAAGCCGATGAAGTGATCGAGCTGAAATCTACAGATGCAAATGGTGAGATCCATTTCATTGCAGATCTTCCAATTGATGCTACTTACTATGTGAAAGAGCTTTACGCTCCAGACGGATTTGTAAATGCTGAAGAAGTGCAGGAATTTACTTTCGAGTATGCCGGTGCGGATCAGGCACTCGTAGAACAGAACTTCATTTTTGAAGACGAACCTACTACTGTTGAGATTACAAAGTCTGATATTACAACAGGAAAAGAAATTCCTGGATGTAATCTTAAGGTTGTAGATGAAGATGGAAATGTTGTGGATGAATGGACTTCTACAGAAGAAGCTCATGTGATCAAAGAGCTTGTTGTTGGAAAAACTTATACTCTTATCGAAACACAGCCAGCGGATGGATATGTGACTGCAGAAAGCATCGAGTTTAAAATCGAGAATACTGCAGAGATCCAGAAGGTTGAGATGAAGGATGATGTGACTAAGGTAGAGATTTCTAAGCAGGATATCGCCGGAAAAGAACTTCCTGGTGCCAAGCTTACAATCCTTGACTCCGATGGCAAGGTTGTAGAAAGCTGGACCTCTACTAAGGATCCACACTACATCGAAATGCTTCCAATCGGTAAATATACTCTTCGTGAAGAGATTGCTCCGGAAGGATATCTGGTAGCAAATGATGTCGAATTCGAAGTGCTTGATACTGCGGAAGTACAGCATGTGACAATGGTGGATGAGCTGAAACCAACAGAACCGGATAAGCCTTCTACTCCAAAGACAGGTGATGACAGAAACAGAGTAATCTGGTATGGACTCCTTGCTCTTGGATTTGGCGGACTTGGAGCAGCATTTGCTTTCAAAAGAAAGAAAAAAACACGATTAAGAAACAATAATGGTTAGGAATAGTGATGGGTATTTGTGATTTCGAGACTGAAATTGCAGGTGCCCATTTTCTATTTCAGAAAGTGAGGACAATATGTGGAAAACAATTGCAATTATTGGTGGTATCTCAGCGGCTCTTGGTGCAGTGCTTTGGTGTATGGCAAAGGTAGCCAGTGATGAGGATGATTTCTGGGGAATTGGCGATTACGATGCCGATATGGGAATTTGAAAGGAACTGTACCATGAAAGAAAGTAGATACAATATTGTGGATCCAAAGGCTTCTATTCCCGGAAGGAACTATCATCCGGAAAAGCCCTGGTCATGTGTCTACTGCTGTTACTGGATCAGCCGAAAGAAAGGCTGCAAACGTAAGCAATGTTATTACCTCTTGCCAGAACAAAAGGAACTGGAGAAAGAAGTTGGTAATTGTGAAAATTGTCCCTATGGAAAATATTCTCCATGTATCGGCTACTGCATCGCACAGCTTTTGGCAGAGGTAAGACAACAGAAAGGCAGGTGAACAGGCGATGGAAAATTTGATCGTAGTCCACCCGGAACGAAATGAGATGACTGTATCAGGAAGACAGCTTCATGAAAAATTAGGCATCCAGACAGAGTATCGTCATTGGTTTCCAAGAATGTGTAGTTATGGTTTTGAAGAAGGCATGGATTTCAACCCGGTCAAAATTGACCGGGTTCAATATGAAGGTCTGCGTAAGGTTAGTAGAGAAGTGATCGATCACGAGCTCTCCATTGATATGGCAAAAGAAATATGCATGCTGGCCAGAACACCTGTCGGTAAAACTATTCGTAAGTACTTCCTGGATATGGAGAAAGCATGGAACTCGCCGGAACAGGTTATGGCAAGAGCCTTACAGATGGCGAATCAATCCGTGCAGGCACTTCAGGAGCAATGCTTGTTGATGCAGAATCAAGTCATCGAACAGCAATTGATGTTAGAAGAAATGGCACCAAAGGCCAGGTACCTGGACCAGATTCTCCAGTCCCCGTCCCTCGTCCTTACAACGCAGATAGCGAAAGACTATGGCATGAGTGCTACTCGTTTTAATCGGATCCTTCATGATATGAAAATTCAATATAAAGTGAATGATCAGTGGATCTTATATGCGAATTATCAGGGAAAAGGGTATGTTCATAGTAGAACAATCACGATTCCAAGGAATGATGGCACTTGTCTGGTTCGTATGCAGACCGAATGGACGCAGGAAGGGAGAAGGTTTCTTTATGAGGAACTAAAAGAAAAACGAGGGATTCTTCCCCTAATTGAAGGAGGTGGTGGTCATGCAGGAAGAAGTTAATCAAAAAACAATCAACATTTGTATCACAGCCGGACGTATTACAGCGAATGTTTTAAAGGCTGCCTTGCGTAAATATCTGAGGGAACGGGAAAAGTATAAAACCCGCAAAACTCAGAAAAAGGATGTGGCAAAGAATGAGAAGATCCGAGTCAAAGCCAGGGATAAAGCTGAGAAAAAGCTGGAAGCCAAAAAGCCCAAAGGAAAACAGACCATCAAACAGCTGATGGATCAGGGGGCTCAACTTACCAATATCCCAATCACTGATGACAATATCAAATCCTTTGATCGTGTCGCCAGAAAGTATGGTATTGATTACAGCTTAAAGAAAGATGTGAGTACAGATCCTCCAAGATATATGGTCTTCTTTAAGGCAAAAGATGTGGATGTTATGACAGCGGCATTCAAAGAATATGCCGGAGTATCTATGAAGCAGAAAGTAAAGAAACCTTCTGTGAAAAAGAAACTGGCAAAGGCCGTGCAGCGTAAAGCGAAACATCGCCAGAGAGTCAAACAGAAAACGAAAGACAGAGGACAGGATCGATGAACAAAAAGAAGATAATAATGTGGATACCTTATTTATTTATCTTCTACATTGTGGATAAAGGCGCCTGGCTCTACAGGCATTGTGTAGGTGGCACTACCATCCAAAGACTTGGGACCATGTTGATGAATTATCAGCTTGCCTTTACCAAGATCCTTCCAAGCTTTCACCTGTATGATTTACTAGCTGGTTTGATCGGAGCTGCAATCATCTGGGCTGTTGTTTACAGCAAAGGAAAGAATGCAAAGAAATTTCGTCAGGGAGAAGAATATGGATCTGCCAGATGGGGAAACGCCAAAGACATCGAACCATTCATAGATCCAGTCTTTGAGAACAATGTGCTGCTGACACAGACGGAACGACTAACGATGAATTCCAGACCGAAACAGCCCAAATATGCCAGGAACAAAAATGTCATCATTATCGGTGGATCCGGATCCGGTAAAACACGATTCTATGTGAAGCCGAACCTGATGCAGATGCCAAAGAAAGTTTCTTACGTGGTCACGGATCCGAAGGGAACTATCTTGGTTGAATGTGGAAAAATGCTTTCTGATGAAGGATATCGTATCAAAGTGCTGAACACGATCAACTTCAAAAAGAGCATGCACTACAATCCCTTCCACTATATCCGAAGTGAAAAAGATATCCTGAAACTGGTAAATACCATCATTGCCAATACCAAAGGCGAAGGGGAAAAAGCCACCGAAGATTTCTGGGTCAAAGCAGAAAAGCTGCTCTATAGTGCCCTCATCGGATATATCTGGTATGAGGCTCCGGAAGAGGAACAGAATTTCTCCACACTGCTTGAATTTATCAATGCCAGTGAAACTCGTGAGGAAGATGAAGAATTCAAAAATGCGGTGGATGAGCTCTTTGAAGAACTGGAAGCAGAAAATCCGGAACACTTTGCAGTGCGTCAGTACCGCAAATATAAGCTGGCAGCCGGAAAAACAGCGAAATCGATCTTGATTTCCTGTGGCGCAAGACTTGCTCCATTTGATATCCAGGAATTAAGGGACCTGATGGAATATGATGAAATGGAACTGGATATGTTGGGTGATCAGCGAACGGCAATGTTCGTCATCATTTCTGATACAGATGATACGTTCAACTTTGTAGTAGCAATCATGTACACACAGTTATTTAACCTGCTATGTGATAAAGCAGATGATGTGCACGGTGGGCGCTTACCATATCATGTAAGAATCTTGGCGGACGAGTTTGCCAACATCGGTCAGATTCCAAAGTTTGATAAGCTCATTGCTACGATCCGAAGCCGTGAAATCTCTGCTTCTATCATCCTGCAGTCCAGGTCACAGCTAAAGACCATCTACAAAGATGCTGCAGAGACCATTGAAGGAAACTGCGATACCATGCTTTTCCTTGGTGGTAAAGAAAGTTCTACATTGAAAGAAATCTCTGAAATCCTTGGAAAAGAAACCATCGATCTTTACAACACTTCGGATACCAGAGGTAGCAACCGTTCCTACGGTCTGAATTATCAGAAAACCGGAAAAGAACTGATGAGCAAGGATGAGCTTGCTGTCATGGATGGAAATAAATGTATCCTACAGCTTCGTGGTGTACGCCCTTTCCTTAGTGATAAGTTCGATATCACCAAGCACAAACGATACAAGGAATTATCCGATTACGATAAGAAGAATGAATTTGATATCCAGAAATATTTGGAACACAGATTAGTTCTGAAAAAGAATATGACCTTTGAGATGTTTGAATGTAACGTTTCTGAGGAAGACATCGCTGCGATTGATGCAGAAGAATATGGTGAGGAAACCGCTTCTTAATGGGCGGTATTTTTTTATGCCTTTTGGCAGGAGGAAAAGTGATGAATGTGAGGATCCGCTCTCCCTGCTAAGGGGGCTCTTCAATAATATGGCTCAAGAAAATAGAAAAATGGAAAGGAGTGAAATTGAGAATAGAGCCTGAAAATTCTCAGTTTCGATATAGCAAATGAGTTTTTTTACATCAGCTATTAGTATTTTACAGACCCTGGTAGTTGCCATCGGCGCAGGTCTTGGTGTATGGGGAGTTATCAACTTGATGGAAGGTTATGGTAACGATAATCCGGGTGCTAAATCCCAGGGAATTAAGCAGTTAATGTCCGGTGGTGGTGTTATCCTGATCGGTACACAGTTGATTCCGTTACTTAGTAATCTGTTCGGTTAAAAAGGAGGAAGTAATCCATGTTTGATGGCATTTTTGATGCGATTGAAGAGTGGATGCGGGAACTTCTGACTGGGATGATCCATGCCAACCTGGATGTGATGTTTACCGATGTCAATCAAAAGACCGGTGAGATCGCTGCCCAGGTTGGACAGACTCCACAGGGTTGGAACGGCAGTATTTTCAGTATGATTCAAAACCTGTCCAATTCGGTCATCATGCCGATTGCAGGTATCATCATTACTTTTGTACTTTGTTATGAGCTGATCACCATGATCACAGAACGAAATAACATGCACGACATCGACACATGGATGTTCTTCAAATACTTTGTAAAAATGTGGATCGCTGTTTATCTGGTGAGTAACACATTTACGATTACGATGGCAGTCTTTGATGTGGGCCAACATGTGGTCAATTCAGCCGCCGGTGTGATTACCGGAAGTACGACAATCGATATCTCATCTGCCATTGCCAATCTGGATACAACTTTAGAGGGAATGGAAGTTTCGGAGTTAGTCATCCTGGCTCTGGAAACCTTACTGGTAGGTTTCTGTATGAAGATCATGTCAGTGCTGATTACCGTTATCTTGTACGGAAGAATGATTGAAATCTACATCTACACTTCGGTTGCCCCGATTCCTTTCGCCACAATGTCCAACAGAGAGTGGGGACAGGTCGGAACAAACTATTTCAGAGGACTTATGGCTTTAGCATTCCAGGCATTCCTTATGATGATCTGTGTGGCAATCTACGCAGTATTGGTTGCGGGAATCCAATTCTCGGATAACTTAAGCTCCTCACTATTTGGCGTTATGGCTTACACCGTTGTACTCTGCTTCAGCTTATTTAAGACTGGATCCTTGAGTAAACAGATCTTTGGAAGCCACTAATCAGAAGAAAGGAGACGGTATTATGGCTTATGTCAGTGTCCCTAAGGATTTGACAAAGGTAAAAAATAAGTTGGCATTCAATCTGACAAAAAGACAGCTGATCTGCTTCGGCATTGGAGCTGCGATGGGAATTCCTGTCTTTTTCCTTCTCAGAAATGTCATTGGCATGTCAAATGCAGCTACGATTATGGTGCTTGTCATGCTTCCGGCATTTATGTTTGCCATGTATGAAAAGGATGGACAGCCTTTAGAAGAAATCCTGATGAATATCATCCGGGTGAAATTCTTACGACCGTCGATCCGAAAATATGAAACTGAAAATTACTATGAATCAGACCCAGACAAAACTGATTCAGGTAGCACGAACGAGAAAGGAGGCAAAAAGCGTGCCTAAAACAAAAGCAATTGCCAATCAGAATCCAAAGAAGGGCAAGAAGAAAAAGAAGTCTTCTGTGGATAAGCAGAATGAGAAAAAGATTTCTGCCCAGAATACGATCCGTTATAAGGAAATGGCCAAGGATGGCATCTGCCGTGTACAGGGCAAGACATACTCCAAGACCATTCGATTCTATGACATCAACTATCAGCTGGCACAGAATGAAGATAAAAATGCTATCTTTGAGAACTGGTGTGATTTCTTAAATTACTTTGACAGTAGCATTCATTTTCAGCTCAGCTTCATTAATCATAAGAGCAACATGAAAGAATTTGAGCGTGTGATCCGTATTCGTCCGCAAAATGATCCTTTCGATGATGTTCGTGTGGAATATGCACAGATGCTGAAGAATCAGCTGGCAAAAGGAAATAATGGTCTGGTGAAGACAAAATACATTACCTTTTCGGTGGAGGCAGATAATATCAAACAGGCCAAGCCGAAGTTGGAACGTATCGAATCAGACATCCTTAACAACTTTAAGATCTTAGGTGTTCCTGCTTATCCGTTAAATGGTGTGGAACGCTTACAGATTCTCTATGAAACTTTCAATCCGGATCAGTCAGGATTCAACTTTGAATATGGACAGCTCTTACAGAGCGGTCTTGGAACCAAAGATTATGTTGCACCGACAAGTTTCGTGTTTAAGGACGGTACGACATTCCGCATGGGAAATACCATTGGAAGTGTTTCTTACTTGCAGATCTTGGCACCGGAGCTTACGGATAAGATGCTGGCAGAGTTTCTGGATATAGATAAGGATTTGATCGTCAATCTTCATGTGCAGTCTGTGGATCAGATGAAAGCAATCAAACTTGTAAAATCCAAGGTTACAGATATCAACCGCATGAAGATTGAGGAACAGAAAAAAGCGGTACGAGCGGGATACGATATGGATATCATCCCTTCTGACTTAAATACCTATGGTGGAGAAGCCAAGAGGCTCTTAGATGATCTTCAGTCCCGAAACGAAAGAATGTTCCTTGTGACAGTTCTCTTTTTAAATACCGCTAAGACAAAACAGAATCTGGATAACGCAATCTTGCAGACAGCAGGTATTGCCCAGAAATATAATTGTGTCCTTCGTAAACTGGATTATTTACAGGAAGAGGGATTAATGAGCAGTGTACCGTTAGGAGTCAATCATGTGCCAATTAAAAGAGCACTGACTACTACCAGCACTGCTATTTTTGTACCCTTCACTACGCAGGAGTTATTCATGCCTGGTGAGTCCTTGTATTACGGATTGAATGCTCTGAGTAGCAACATGATCATGGTGGATCGAAAGAAACTGAAGAACCCGAATGGTCTGATCCTTGGTACACCTGGTTCCGGTAAATCCTTTGCTGCAAAGAGAGAAATCACCAATGCATTCTTCGTTACCAATGATGACATTATCATCGGAGATCCGGAGGGTGAGTATTATCCGCTGGTCCATGCTCTTGGAGGACAGGTTATCCACATTTCACCGACCAGCAAAGATTATATCAATCCGATGGATATCAACATGGATTATTCCGATGATGACAATCCACTTGGTGTGAAGTCAGACTTTGTACTTTCCCTTTGCGAGCTGATTATGGGAAGTCGTGATGGTATCGAAGCGGAAGAAAAATCCGTCATCGACCGATGCCTGCCGTTGGTTTACCAGGAATACTTTGCAGATCCAAAACCGGAAAATATGCCAATCCTTGGTGACCTGTATGACTGCTTGCGTAAACAGAAAGAACCGCAGGCCCAGCGTATTGCTACTGCTTTGGAAATCTATGTAAATGGTTCCCTTCGAGTATTCAATCATCAGACCAATGTGGAACTGAATAATCGTATCGTTTGTTTTGATATCAAAGATCTTGGTAAGCAGTTGAAAAAACTTGGCATGCTGATTGTCCAGGATCAGGTATGGAACCGAGTGACTATCAACCGTGGTTCTCATAAGTCCACCAGATACTACATCGATGAGTTTCACTTACTTTTGAAAGAAGAACAGACTGCAGCATACTCCGTTGAAATATGGAAGCGATTTCGTAAATGGGGTGGAATTCCAACCGGTATCACACAGAATATCAAAGACCTTCTTTCAAGTCGTGAGATAGAAAATATCTTTGAGAATAGTGATTTCATTCTGATGCTCAATCAGGCAGCGGGTGACAGACAGATCCTTGCAAAGCAGTTAAATATATCTCCGTATCAGTTGTCTTATGTAACAAACTCCGGCGAAGGTGAAGGACTTCTGTTCTATGGAAGTACTATCATTCCTTTTAAGGATAAGTTTGACAAGAACTTGAAGCTTTACAGCCTTATGACAACGAAACCGGAGGAAGTGGAGGCACGCAACCAGAAGGAGGCTTCCGAAAGTGATGAATAGGATTGCTACTGGCTTCCTACTGCTTCTTTCCATCCTTTGCATTTCTGTCAGCGTTTATATGCTGGCAGGAATGTATCAGGAAGATGTGAAAAGCGATCAAACCTATGAAGAAATCCGAAAAGTATTTGATCAGGAAAAGCCAGAAGATACTAAAGATCCAGAGAATGAGGACGAGGTGTATATCAATCCCGGACTTTTGGAACTCCATGAAAAGAATCCGGATTGCGTTGGTTGGATCCACATTGAAGGGACTAAGATTGATTATCCGGTCATGTATCACCCGGAAGAAAAGAATTATTACCTGCGAAGGAATTTCCATAAGGAATATGATATCAGCGGTACTCCTTACATTGCAGAAATCTGTGATCCAGAGGACTTCGATAATCTGATCCTTTATGGACATCACATGAATAGCGGCGCCATGTTTGCCCACCTGGACAAATATAAGTCGGAATCTTTTTATCAGGAGCATAAGACCTTCATTTACAGCACTCTTCATGGAAATGAAACTTATGAAGTCATGGCATGTTTTGCCGTACCGGTCTATACGGGAAATGACTTTGCCTATTATGCATTTACTAAAGCGGAAACGCCTTTGGAATACGAAACATTTGTAGAAACTTGTCGAAAAAAGTCTTATTACGACACCGGAGTTACAGCGGATTATGGGGATCAACTGATCACCCTTTCCACTTGTGAGTACAGTCATAAAAATGGACGCATGGTTGTAGTAGGACGCCTACTCAGAGAGGATGATTAAATCATGAAACAGTATTTTGATTATTATGAGCACGAACCGGTGATGGTGGATCGTGAAAGTTTGCATAGAACGATTCGCAATATTTTGGCAGAGGTCAATCTGCCGGAATGTCAGAGAGCTTACTTGCAGCTGATTGAGGACTTGCATGACAGTCTGGATTCCATGTATGTACTTCTTCGTTTCATAAAAGAAATGGGAACGCTGATCAGGAAGGTCGATCTGGATGAACTGGAAGGTATTGCAAAGAAAAATGAAGAAACTTTGGAAGTATGGGAGCGGCATTTCCTCAGAAATTCAGTCTGTAGCGGGGAAAGCTGCTTTTAGTTTGCCAGTTTTGGAGAGGAAGTGAGGAATTAAGTGGCAGGACAGGAATATACGGAAACATCCAAACGAAATAAGAAATATCAGCATACCAAAGATTCTGTCCAAGAGCCGCCTACCAGGGCTGCTCCGATGGAATCCTTGGATGAAGCAAAAGAAGACAAAGAAGATTTCGACTCACGCAAAAAGAATTCCAGAAGGTCTGTACAAAGAACTTCTGCTTACCGAGAAAAGCTTCGGGATCATGAAAGTATTCCCAGGGAAGAAATCATAGAAAGCAAGGAAACCATTCAAAAGAAACAACAACGCAAACGTCTTACAGAAGAACAAAAGAAGGTTTCCAAATTGTCCTTTGATGATGAGGGCGGTATGATCGCTGGTGCCGGAACCGGATTTGGAAGAAAAGCTACTGGACTTTGCAGTGCTGCTGTTTCCGGTTATGTACACAGCAAGCTTCATCAGGAAGGTGATGACAATGCTGCGGTAGAAGGAGCCCATGCCAGTGAGCTTGCCATAGAGGAAGCGACAAAAAGTCTTCGAAGTGCCCAGACCAGAATGAATCGTACTTCTGGCAGACTGGCAAGAAAAGGCTATCGGGAAACCGAGGATCCAACTGGCGGACGTTTAAAGTTTGACGAGGTTGATGAAGCAGTGAAAGATACTGCAAAGGAAGCCACAAAGAAACGAGAACTCAATCGCTTCTGGCAGAGGAAACGGTATAAGGATGCTTATATCGCAGCAAGGAAAGGAAAGAAAGGTGCCGATGCTGTCACTGGTGCTACTGCTGTGACAGAAACCTTTACAGAAAAAGCAAAAAAAGCAACTGCAGAGATATTCCGAAAGAATAAAGCACTCTTATTCGGAATCGCTGTGTTTGCTCTTTTATTTATGCTCATTTCCGTATCCCTTACCAGCTGTTCTGTATCCATTCAGGGAGCCGGTTCTCTTGTGGGAATGACAACTTATCCAAGTACGGATGAAGACATTTATGCTGCAGAAAATGCTTACAGAGCCCTGGAGAGTGAGTTGAACCGTCAGGTCAACAGCATTGAATCCAGGTATCCCAACTATGACGAATACCGTTATAACGTGGATGAGATTTATCACAATCCCTATCATCTGATTTCCTTCCTTACTGTAAAGTATGGGGAATTCAAATATAACGATGTGAAGAATGTGATCAGAGAACTCTTCGAAGCTCAGTACACCATGAATGTATCCGGAAGAACCGAAACCGTCACCGAAACCAGAACGGTGCGTGTTGGGGAATCCTTAGGAAATGTCGTGACCAGTGGTTATTGTAACTGTTCCCTTTGCTGTGGTAGTTGGGCTGGTGGACCCACTGCCAGCGGTGCCATGCCAAGAGCAAACCATACGATTGCCGTGGATGCCAATAATCCAATCGTTCCCATGGGAACCAAGATCGTCATGAATGGTGTGGAATATACCGTAGAAGATACCGGAAACTTTGCCAGATATGGTGTGGCTTTTGATGTTTACTACGATTCCCATTCGGCAGCATCTGCACATGGTCATAAGACTTGGGAAGCATTTATTGCCGATAGCAATGGAAGCCGTGAAGTCCAGGTTACTTCTACTGAGACACGAAGGATTCTTACCGTCACACTGACCAGTAAGAACTTTGATGCCATTGCAAGGGCAAACCTTGACGATGAAGAACTGATTCTTTACGAAGCTTTGAATCGAACCTACGGAAACAGAGATTACCTATTCGATCTTCGAACCATCTCTGGAGGAAGTGGCGGTATGAGCTATGAGATTCCACCGGAAGCACTATCGGATCAAAGATTTGCCAATATGATCCGTGAAGCAGAGAAATATCTTGGATATCCATATGTATGGGGAGGTGCAAGTCCTAGCACAAGCTTTGACTGTTCTGGATTTGTATCCTGGGTAATCAATCACTGTGGCAATGGCTGGAACTTTGGTCGAAGGACTGCAGAAGGTTTGCGAGGTATCTGTACTTATGTATCACCGAGCCAGGCGAAACCGGGAGATCTGATCTTCTTTGAAAAGACCTATAACACTGCAGGAGCCAGTCATGTGGGAATCTATGTTGGTAATGGAATGATGATCCATTGTGGTAATCCAATCCAGTATGCCAATATCAATTCTTCTTACTGGCAGCAACATTTTTTATGCTTCGGACGTCTTCCTTAAGGCGTTCCGGAGCCTTGAAGGAAGGTGAAGCAATTGAACAAACGTATTAAACGTTATCTGGCTGAAATCGAAAAGACAGAGAAAAAGATTGCGGAGCTTCAGCGATATCTCAAAGGTGTTCAGACTGCACTCAAGCAGGAAGAAAATAATGAGATGATCAAAAGTATTCGAGGCATGAAGCTTAGCAGCAAAGAGTTGTTTGATCTGTTAAATGGCATTCAGGATGGTAGCGTAAGTTTTAAGGTGGAAGAAGTTTCCGAGGAAGAACTTCCGGAAGAAGATTCTCGGGAGATCACAGAAAGAGAGGAAAACTATTATGGTGAAAATCAAAGGGATGAATAAAATGCTGGCTGCACTTCTTCTTTCAGCAAGCATGATTTTTGCAACAGCTACTACGGCTTTTGCTTATGTGGATGAGAATGCAGAGGCCACCCAGACCGAAGCTGCTGAGACAGAAGAAACGGTCATTGAGGAAAACACGACAGAGGAAGAAGCTCCTTTCTCCGTACCTGGCAATGGACAGGTTCAGGACGATATCACAAACAGTAAGAACAAAGAGTTCTTAACGATCACCACAAAGAATAACAATACCTTCTATTTGGTCATTGACCGCTCAGCAACCGTTGACAACGTATATATGCTTTCCCAGATTGATGAAAATGATCTGAAGGAATTCTTAGAGGAAGATCAGACAGGTTCCAGTGTGGTGGATGTGACTCCGAATATTGTGATTGATGAAAACACAAATACGGACCAGAACAACCCGACAGAAACGGAAGATCTGGAAAATCCGGAAAATGAAGAAAGTTCATCTAATCTTGGAGCACTGATTGCCATCTTTGCGGCAGCTGTTCTTGGAGTCGGTGGATATGGATACATGAAATTCATCAAACCGAAAAAGGATGAAGACGATGGTGATGAGGAAGGCATCGAAATGATCGGGGAATCTGATGAAATTGAGGACGAGGAATCAGAAGACTTCGATAATTAAAAACAATGTTACTGAGGGGATAGACAGTAACGTTTATATAGATTTTTGAGACCGGTTGCAGTTTTGTAGCCGGTCTTTTTGGAGGTAAAAACATGTATTTAGTAATTGCAGAAAAACCAAGTGTAGCAAGAAGTATTGCTCAGGTTTTGGGAGCAGACAAACGACAGGATGGATACCTGGAAGGCGATGACTGCATTGTCAGTTGGTGTCTGGGTCATCTTGCGGGATATGCCTATCCTGAGAAATATGATGAACGCTACAAGAACTGGAATTTCGAGGATCTTCCAATCATTCCAGACCACTGGAAGTTGGAGATTTCCAAGGATAAAAAGGATCAGTTCTACATTTTAAAAGGATTGTTAAATCAGCCCGGCATCGACTATGTAGTCAATGCCTGTGATGCTGGACGTGAAGGAGAACTAATCTTCAAACACGCCTATGACTTATCCAGGAGCAGACTTCCGGTGAAACGACTTTGGATCAGTTCCTTGGAAGATACAGCCATCTTAGAAGGCTTTCAGAACTTAAAAGATGGCGAAGAATATGAAAATCTGGCCAATGCTGCCGTATGCAGATCGCAAGCTGACTGGCTGATCGGTATGAACGCAACAAGAGCTTTCACTTCAAAATATTTTAAGAGGCTTACTGTTGGGCGTGTACAGACACCGACCTTGGCCATGTTGGTGGAACGTGATGAGCAGATCAAAAACTTCCAGAAGCAGAAATTCTTCAATGTGGAACTGGACTGCGATGGCATGAAGGCAATCCGTGAAAAGCTGTTTGAGGAAACTGAGGCAGATCGGTTGTTCCAAAAATGTGATGGCAAAGATGCCAGAGTTCTTTCCGTAACCGAAAAGGATAAACGCATCAAACCACCGAAGCTTTATGATCTGACTTCCCTGCAGAGAGATGCCAACCGTGTCTATGGGATGACTGCCAAGCAGACGTTAGAGGCTGCACAGGCTCTGTATGAAGCAAAGCTTATCACCTATCCAAGAACAGATAGCCAGTATCTGACAGAGGATATGGAAAGCACAGGTCGCAGTGTAATCCGCAGAATCCATGAAGTCTATCAGGTGATTGGTCCTTTCGAGGAACCAGGGAATCCGGATATGAAGAAGGTCATGAATAATGCCAAGGTATCTGATCACCATGCCATCATTCCAACGATGGAGCTGACTGGAAAGGTACTCTCAAATTTAAAGGAATCCGAAGAAAAGATTCTCTTTATGGTTGCTATCCGACTCCTGGCGGCAACCGATGTGGAACATATCTATACAGAGATTCATGCCGATGTGCTCTGTGAGGCTGAACACTTCACTGCCGGTGGGAAAAAGATCAAACAACCGGGCTGGAAGATTTATGAGGAATGCTTCAAAAACAAGGAGCGTCTTGCCATGTATGAGATGGATGTATATGGCAAAGAAGAAATGCCGCCGGTAACAGAAGGAAAAACCTATTATCGGGTCACTGCTGATAAGACGGAACATTTTACTTCTCCTCCGAAGGCATTCAATGAAGATCTGTTGCTTCATGCCATGGAAACTGCCGGTAACAAGGAATTTGATGAAGACACGGAGAAAAAGGGGCTTGGTACTCCTGCCACTCGTGCCGGAATCATTGAAAAACTTGTGGCAGATAAGTATATCGTGCGAAAGGGCAAAACACTCACTTCCACAGAGGATGGCAAGGCATTGATAAGCGTGATGCCAGAATGTTTGCAGTCTGCCAGCATGACTGCGGAATGGGAAAACCAGCTCTTGCAGATGGAAAAAGGTCAGATGGATCCAGAGGTATTCCTTCGTGGAATCAATAATCTGTTATCCATGATCTTAAATGGTCTGGAAGCTCTTCCGGCAGAAAAAACCAGTCGGTTTTCTACCAAAAAGGTAATCGGTAACTGTCCATATTGCGGCAGTCCGGTCTTTGAGGGAAAGAAAAATTTCTACTGTTCTAACAGAGAATGTGACTTCTCCCTTTGGAAAGAAAACCGCTATCTGGAAACCATGCAAAAGAGCATCGATGCAGCAACAGCTACAGCCCTTCTTGCCAATGGAAGAGTCCACATGAAGGACTTGTATTCCAGAAAGAAGGATATGTACTTTGCGGCAGATCTCATCGTGGAATTCAAAGATGGAAGGACAACCTTCTCGCTGGAATTCCCTAAGAAAAGTAACTTTAAGAAATAGTTTTTTGAAAGAACGAGGTAGTTTTTATGGATTTTAAATCTTTTACAGAATCAATTCAGGATATGATCAAGGAATTTCTTCCTGGTGATTATAAGAATGCAAGCGTGGAGCTTGTGGAGCAGAAAAAGCTCAATGAACAGTACACAGGTCTTGTTGTTCGCAAAGAAGGTCAGGTAGTAGTACCAACTATCAATATGAACACCCTGTATGAGGCATACGAGGCAGATCATATTTCCTTGGCCGAAGCTGTTGTAAAGGCGGCTTCGATGGCTCAGATGCAGCCTGATGGCATTGAAATTAATCCTGGCAGCATTATGAACTATGATATCGCAAAGCATAATCTTTTTATCCGTGTAAGCAATGCGGAAATGAACCAGGAAACACTCCAGAATGTACCACATCAGATTCATGAGGATCTGGCCATTACGTATCACATTGCAGTAAGCATGGATGAAAAAAATGGTATGGCATCTACTATGGTAAGCAACAACATGTTGAAGTCCTACGGTATCACCCAGGAGCAGCTTCATGAAGATGCCATGAAGAATGCTCCAATCCTTATGCCTGCAACCGTATGCTCTATGGAAGAAGTCATGAAGAAGATGATGATGTCAGATATGCTGGCTGCCGGTATGGATGAAGAAACGATGGAAGCCATGTTGGCGGATATTCCTGCGGCGGAGGATGTGCCAATGACAGTGGTTTCTAATGAGCGTGGTCTTAACGGTGCTGCTTCTCTCTTTTATCCTGATCAGATGGATAAGGTAGCGGAAAAGATCGGTGGTGACTACTACATTCTTCCTTCCTCTATTCATGAACAGCTTGTGGTTCCGGATGATGGAAATATGTCCTCTGTGGATCTTGGCAACATGGTTCGTGAGGTCAATGCTACCCAGGTAAGTCCGGAAGAACGTCTTTCCGATGACGTATATCATTACGATTCCAAAGACAAAGTGTTTGAGAAGGCCACAACCTTTGAGGCACGTCAGAAGACAAAACAGCAGGAAATGGCAGGTCCTAAGAAAGAAGCTGCTATGGAAAATGCTGCCAAAGCCCCTAAGAAACATAAGAGTAACGATATGTCTCTCTAATTCTCATGCCTCTGTTTGGTTCTTCCAGACAGGGGCTTTTTGGAGGTAAACAATGCAGGAAAACGAAACAATCACATTCGAGGATTTAAAGAAAACAATTGAAGAAATGGGATCGGATGAATTTATCATCGAGGTTCCTTTGGGAGGTGATGACGATGTCGGAAAATAATATGCTTCCACAGGTTTCCATTCGTATGGTGCAAGAGAAACCACTCCTTGCCAATGAAGCCATGATTAATCCAGAAGCTGCGATTCGAGTGATGCATGACTTTTTAAAAGATATGGATCGTGAGCTTGTCTGTGTGGTAAATCTGCAGAGTGATTTGAAACCAATCAACATGAATATCGTGAGCATCGGTGCGTTAAGAGAATCCATGATTCATCCAAGAGAACTTATGAAGTCAGCGATTCTTAGCAATGCCAATTCCATTATGATGATCCACAATCATCCATCTGGGAATCTGGAACCATCCAAGGAAGATATTCTTGTAACGGATCGCATTCATCAGGTTGGAGAACTTCTTGGAATCCAACTGACGGATCACATCATTGTAGGTAAAGGAAATGAATACTACTCCTTCCATGAAAAAGATAAGATGCCGATTTCCAAAAATCGTTATGCTACCAATCTGGAAGAAATCAACATTGCTCAAAAGATTGCGGAAACTGCGGTGGAAGAATCCTATACCCAGGAATCCAACCCGGTCAAAAATGAACGGGTTCAAACCACTGCCTTTCCAGTCCCTGGCAAAGACTTGAGCAGTATTATGGAATCCCTGGAAATGGGTGTGCAGAACTTTTTAGATGGTGATCAGGAACGTTACAAAGATTTCCTGAAGGTAATGACAAAGTTCCACAACTATTCAGTCAATAATACCCTTCTGATTGCCATGCAGCGACCAGATGCCACGCTTTGCAACTCCTATAAACGTTGGCAGTCTCTTGGGAGACAGGTAAGACGTGGGGAAAAGGGAATCACTATTATTGCTCCCGCTCCGATCAAACAGAAACAAACCAGAGAACGTAAAAACCAGTATCAGGAACCGGTCATTGGTGAAGATGGACATCCTGAGATGGAGGAAGTCGAGGTTGTCATCCCAAGGTTTAAGGCAGCCACAGTATTTGCCTATGAGCAGACAGAAGGTGAACCACTTCCTTTGCTTGTTCCGGAAGAACTGACTGCCAGTGTAGAAAATTATGAGATCTTCATGGAAGCCATTACCAGAGTCTCCCCAGTACCGATCCGATTCGATGAGATTACCAGTGGTGCCAAAGGTTATTACGACAATGCCAACAAAGAGATCGTTATCAACACCGGCATGAGTGAAAGCCAGACCATGAAAACAGCCATTCATGAATGTGCTCATGGACTTCTTCACGATAAAGATATCATGAAAGCAAACGGTGAAAGCAAAGACCGTATGACCAAAGAAATAGAGGCCGAAAGCTGTGCTTTTTGTGTCTGTGCAGCCTTCAATCTTGACACCGGTGACTATTCCTTCCCATACATTTCCGGATGGAGTAAGGAACATGATATGCAGGAATTAAAGGGCTCCCTGGATGTAATCCGAAAGACATCCGGCGAGTTCATTGATAAGGTCACACAGGAAATGCAGACCATCTTGGAAGAACGAAATCAGACGGCGACAGTTCAGATAGAAGGAACCCTCACCTTTTATGTAGCGGAATGTATGGAGTTTCCGGTCATGGGTGAATTCCATGATAACTTATCTCTGGATGAAGCCATCAAAATCTATGAATCCATCCCATCGGATCGTATGAATGGAATCAAAGGAATCGGTTTTGATCTGCAGGATGACACCATCTTTGCCGGGCAGTACGAATTATTCAGCGGTGACAAGGTTCTTTATGATGCCATCGATATGGTAGATCATTACAAAAAGAATCCGATGATCCAGGATGCCATGAAGAAACTGGAAACTTATGTAGCACAGAAACACGAGAAAGAACAAACTGTATCAAAACCCCAGGTTATGAAACAGGAACCGGTGGCAGCAAAACCACCGAAGAAACGAGAGGCGATATCATTATGAATAAAGTAAGGTTTGAGGTTGCGGAGCTGCAGTTGGTCGCTATTTTTGAGTGTACTACTCTTCTGGCAACCATTCAGTATATGCGAGAAGTATTTCAGATCATGTTGAAGGAACCGAATAAGGATCCTCAGATGATCCGGCTTATGGTTTCTGCCATGTATAAGCTGAGTTGTATCAGTGAGCAGGAATACCAAGAGCTTCAGGTGGGAACCTATCTGATCGGTCAGGAGGACGATGCCCATGAAGCTTAATCAATATGCAGTCTACCGGGTGGATCAAACATCCCCCGGTAAGGTACTTTGGCATAAATCTTATTCCGAAGTCCAGCAAGAAAAATTGTCAATTCAGTTTGAATATTATAGACAGCAACGAATCGAAAAGGTATCGCCCAAAGATACGGCTATGACTATCTGGAACCAAAGGAAAGATAGCTTTGAAGTGAGCGATGTGCTTGTCCTCAACAAAGAAGGGGAACTGACTGCTTATTACATCAGTGAAGATTATCTGACTCCGATCGAGGGCTTTATCCGGATAAATACCTCTGGTGCCCTCATCTCTATGGAGACAGTAAATTATTACCTAGAGAACCGTAAAGGAAGCTGGATGGCCACAGATTACATCATCATAGATGGCAAACAATTCTTCCTACTGGAACATGAGGAATACCGAAATTCAGTGCCTGGCGTGGTCCTGGATGCTTATGGAAAGCTGATTGCTGATGATGTACGCAATGGCTTTGATGATGCTGTAAAACAGCAAATACGAAACCAGATCCGTCCACAGGAAGCAACAAAGCAAACGCCATTAAACCAGCAGAAACAGCGATTAGAAATCTGGCAGAAATACTACCAGAACGGCGAATGGCTCAGGCAAGCAGAATCCGGCGGGGAAGCCAACTATGATATGGTGGATGGCCGAGTCAATAACATTCCAGATCAACCTAAGGAAGAAACACCTAAGAAACGAAAAAAGAAAGAATCTGTAATTGGTAAGCTCCGGAAAAAACAGATCGAAATTGCAATCCGATCCGGAAAACCAATCCCAAAATACTTAGAACAAAATAGAGAATTGAAAAGATCTTAAAGAGAAGTCCTTCACTACTGTCACTGGTAGTGAGGGGCTTTTCTTTTTTTGCGAAAGGAGAACCTACATGAGTACAAAACGAATTATGAGTATAGAATCGAATATTTACCATAGACCAAGTTGCAAGTACGTTGATTTTATAAAACCAGGCAATAAAGAAAAGCTACTCTGGGAAGATGCTAAGCGTTGTGGTCGTCCTTGCAGACACTGCAATAGCATGAGCTTCCTCTGTACCGAGGAACGAAAAACAATCGAATGGAACACAGAAAACAGAAATATGGAATTCAAGTATAAGGATGGCATGCTGTATGTGAAGACAAAGGTAGGTTGCTGGAAGCTTGTGTATGCCAGAAATATGGAACAGATTGCCTTATATCATCGTAATTCCAGACAGGCAGAACTGGACTTCAAGCATCCGGAAAAGGATCGCTATCATCAGCAGAGAGATCAGCTCTACTTCAATAATATTGCCCAGGCACTGAATTACATTTACGACCATGACAAGTACAAGGCTGCCGTACAGCGTGGGGATAAAAGAATCGTGTATAAGAACAAGAAATATAAAGAACAGGCAAAGAGACGTGAAAGAAAGGCTACTCTCAGACGAGTGGATCGATTGTTTGATATGATTGAGAAAGAGCGCTTGGAAAAAGAACAGGTTATGCATGGATAAGAGATAGCACCTTGGTGGTTGAGATGGACTGCCAGGGTGTTTTTTTATTGTATAAATAACGTCTCATCTCTGGATCTCTGAACAACACCTTCAAATTGACTTTGAGCGTGGTTTGGCGTATAATTTAATTTGGTATAATTGTACAATTTTTGACGTGAATAAAGGGAAAAATTATGGAATACTTATCACTTAGACAAACGGCAGAAAAATGGGGACTTTCCATTAGGAGAGTACAAACATTGTGTAGTACGGATAGAATACCTGGTGCTACAAAGATAGGTTCATATTGGGCGATTCCGGTTGATGCGGAAAAACCAAAGGACGAAAGGATAAAGAGTGGTAAATACGTAAAAAGAGTATAACAGTATTACACATAGGATCTACTGTTTTGATAAAGGAGAGCGTCCATGGCAGTTGTGGTAGATGTAAAGTCTTCTTATAAGGGAGAACAAAAAGTAAGGAATGCTATAGAAGAATTTTTTACTGATGATGTAGTTGTATATAACAATCGAGAGGTGAATGGAAGAGAATATGACATATGTCTATTAGTTAAGGATGTATGTGTATTTATTGTTGAAGTTAAAGGTTGGCTTGCAAGTAAAATTAAAGTTCACGGAGTAGATGCAATAGAAGTAGAGGGATATGAAGAGTGGCAAACCTCTCCCAAAAAGCAAGCAAAATCGTATTGCATTCAGTATTTTTCAAAAATAAAAAAACAATTTGGATCAAGTCCATTAGTTGTAGATTTGGTTGCATATCCTTTTATAACTAAAGAACAGTATTACAGCAGTAGATTGGATATTATATCAGAAGAACAATTTACAATTTTTGAGGATGATTTGCAGGATCAGAATTCTCTGAAGAGAAAATTTCAAGCGGCTTTTGATGCAAAAAAGGGTATACCACATGCAGAGTTGGATGCAGAGTTTTTAGGTCGAATTAGAAGGTTTGAAGAACCTTCTTTTGATGATTCGGATGATGAAGAGTTCAATCAGGTATATTCTAAGCTGTCAATTTTTCCTAACATTGTCAATGAGGAACGTATAAAGAAAATTGTTACAGCTTATTTTAAAGGAATAAAGCAAATACTATTTGTGTCTCAGAAATCTACATTTGATGCGTTTTTGCGCGAATTAGATTCAGCATATAAAAAAGAAAACATTGAGCCAGGAGACAAGTTAAAAGTTGGATATAAGGATGGCGTAGATATTAAAAAAATAAGTGATTCGTATAGAACGTTTAATTTTGAAATTCATCTAATTGAGGGATTAGGAGCGCAATGTGAAGAAAACATCACTATTGAAGAGGGAAGAATATCAGATAATACGGGATTGCTATCTTGGATTGCAAATCACTCGAATTTTAATTTTCAACAGTATTGTGTAGAACATGCATCACCAGAGAAAAATACTTTGGTAGAAGCAGGAGCAGGAACAGGAAAAACATACTCTATGGTTTCTAGAGTCGCGTATTTATGTAACAAAAGAAGAAATAATATTTCGTGTATTGAAGATGAACTCGCCATGGTTACTTTTACGAATGACGCTGCAATCAACATGAAAAAACGATTAAAGCAAATGTTTGTAAATTATTATATTTTGACAGGAAAAGAGTGTTATTTGCAGTATGTCGAGGGAGTCGATCGAGCAAACATTTCTACAATACATAAATTTTCATTGGAACTTTTGAGAAGTGCGTCTTTCTATACGGGATTAGGTACTACTTTCAGAATTTCATCTGACGAATATGGACGTGCAAAAATATATGATCTATATCTTAGCAAGTTTTTAGAAGAACAAGAGGAAGAAAATTCCAATTTTATTAGTGAGATTCCGGTTCCGATTTATGATTTAAAGAAAAAAATAATTGGAATAGCAGATCGTTTACTTCAGAAGAGTGTAAATTTAGCAGATATCAAAGTGGAAGAAATGGGAACAACTATAAATAACACATTACCGTATTTCAATGAAATACTTCAGAATGTGGTTTTCCCTGCGGAAATAGAATATCTTTCGGCTATGAATGAAAAGAATGCAATTGATTTGAAAGAGTGTATTATTCTTCTAAATCAGGTGCTGGCTTATGGTGCTGATAACATTGTCAATTTGAAGCTGAGATATCTATTTATTGATGAATTCCAAGATACAGATGATGTGCAGATTGAAACATTTCAGAAACTTCAGAAGAGTATTGCTTCAGATTGTAGGTTGTTTGTAGTTGGCGATTTGAAGCAAAGTATTTACCGCTTCAGAGGTGCTAGACTGAGTGCATTTGATCAATTAAAAGAATATAAAAAATACGAGTGGGAAATATACCATCTAAATATTAACTATCGTACAGATGCAAGGTTACTGGATTTGTATGATTTGATTTTTCAAAAAATGGGGGAAGATGGGTATTTGCCTTATAACAAAGATAATGATCGTCTTTCAAGCGGAAAAATATTTGAGAGTGATGATAATGAGCTTTTACAGTGTGTTCCGTGTCATGGAAAAGACCAGGATGTATTTTTTGATTGCTTGTTTGACATCTTAGATATCCAAACTCGAAAACTAAGTGAAATCATAAAAATAGAAAAAGATAAAGGAAAGAAACTAAGAATAGAAGAACGTACTATTGCAATCTTAGTGCGTAGTAATTGGCAAACAGATAATATATTAAAAGAGGCAAAGAAGAGAGCGGTAAATATTGAAATTAAATCTGGTGGAGATTTATTTCAATTAGAGTCTACACAGGACTTGTTTAAGCTAATCCTAGCAATAGAAAATGCGCAAAACCCGGTTTACCTTGTGAATTTTATAGAATCTAATTATACAGATTTAACTTTGGATTATCAAAAATTTCATGGGCTGTCAGAAAATGAAAAACTTCAAAAATTGAATAGCATTCTTGATGAGTTTTTTATGCTTAGGATGAAAAAAAGCTGGCAAGAAGTGTTAAATGAAGTGTATGCAAAACCAGTTTTATTTGCACTGAAACATATTTATGACGCTTTAGAGCCATGGAAGATTTATAGCAAGAATTCGATAGAACAGTCCTTCTATATGGAAAACTATGATTATCTGTTGGAAAAGATAATAAAGTTTGCGAAAATCGATTCTTTGACTATCAATCAAATATCAAAATACTTGGAGATTAACATCTTGAGTAGACAGCAGGAGCTCTCGCGTATGCCAGAAGCTGATGAAGATGGAATCCATATTATGTGCACAACAGTACATAAATCAAAAGGTCTTGAGTATGGAACTATCGTTCTCCCATATACATCGGAAGATATAGGGGATATTCGAAGAGTAAAACTGGACGCAAATTATTCTAAATCAAAGTTGGCGTATACGGTTCAGTTTGAAAACAAAGTTAGAGAACGTAATTCAAATTATGATGAAAAAATAGAAAAGGATGAGCAGATTGCTGAAGAGTCTAGGATTCTATATGTTGCTTTAACGAGAGCAATTAGAAATTGTGTTTGGATTATGAACTTAGATAGAAACGTTCCTATTAGTTGGGGAACATTAATGGAGGAGTAAGATGTCAATTGTAATCTATACATACCACGATCCATATAAAATAGATCAAGAACCATATTGGGATGAGATTAAAAATTGTCCTTACTTTTGTTCGGCACAGACATTAGTCAATGGTTTGCGAAGCCATTATAAGGGAAAATTTGATGGTGGACGTGTTTCGACTGTAAAAAATCTTACAGACTCTCTTTATGTTGATTGGGCAAGTCCTGCGTGGATTGTAAAGCAACATACTGATATTGACAATATAATTAATTCTGGTTTTTCAACTGACCTTTCTGAGTCAGAGCGATTCAATATCAGTAGAGCTTTTCTATTTAACAGAGATGATGTGTTTGCAAGCATTAGAACAATGTTTGAATTAAATGTGGATCCAAGTGAAATCCTAAAAGATAAACTCACAAAAGAGCAGAGATTCATTTTGGGTATTTATCAAAGAATACTTACCTCCGAAATGCAAAAGGATTTCTATCTTGCTAAAAGTTTAGCAGAAGAAGAAATTGATGAAGGATTGTGTAGGGCCATGACTGCAATACAAGAGGATTATGATTCAGCGGATGTCAATCTGGATACGATTGTTATTCATGGAGTACATCAGTTTAATCCCATTACGCTCCGGGCTATTGATGAGTTACAGAAATATAAAAAAGTAATTCTACTATTTAATTATCAAAAACAATATAAGAACGTATATCAAACATGGTTTGATATATATTCCGCATTTGACTGCGAAATAATCGATTATGATCGAAATGAATTCTTGGCAACAGATTCTTCAACTGTAAGCTATAGAGGAAATGTTTTGGCTGATCAGCTTGGAAAGCTTGTTAATGGACAAAGGAGAGCAATCACTGTAGACGAGCCATATGAAGTGCTCGAGTTTGATAATATGACAGAGTTTGCCGGTTATGTTGCAGATATTTTTGAGGAAGCAGAACGAAAGGATCCTCAAAAACCTATGTATCATATGAGAGAGCAGATTTATGCAGCAAATAGTTCTGCGAATGATATATTGAAAATTTATTTTCCGGAACAATTTGGGGAACGCCAGTTTTTGAATTATCCAATAGGTCATTTTTTCCTTGCAATTGCAAATATGTGGGATCCGGAAAAAAATGAAATTTTGATATCAGATATAAATGATGTCAGAGAATGCCTTGGAGCGAATATTCTTTCAGAAGATGTTCCGGGACAGTTGGTATCAATTTTTGGAAGAGTCCAGGCTTTGTTTGATGGGTGTGTGTCAATCAAACAAATGAGAAAAAGATTGAAATCGCTGAAAAAGAATAGGAAATACATTACAGATTCATTAGAACAAGAATATGTGAGTCATATATCTTATTACGCTGTTTCAAGGAATGAAATAGAGAAGCTTAGCAGTGCATTGGAAGAATTGGAAGATATAGCATCTCATTTTTATGAGGATTTTGAGAATACTACACACAATTTTCGAGAGTTTTATAGAAAATTGAAAAACTATTTGCAAAGCGACATTTTAGGAGATCGTGAGCTTTCAGAAGAGTTCGCAGATATTTTGAGAAGAGTTTTGTCAAGGTTGGAAGAAGTAGAGAGTATAGATGCATCGGCTTCCTTTGAATGCTTAAAATCTACTATGTCCATTTATTTGCTTCAAGAATCAAAACCAGGGAGAAGTGCTAACTGGATTGTGCGTAATTTTGAACAGATTGACGGTGATATTCTGCGAAGCGGTCATGAAGATTCGAATATTATCTATCACTTCGCTTGTCTTGAAGATGAAGATGTGGGTGCTGTAAAAAAAGCAGAATTTCCGTGGCCGCTAAATGATGAATTTTTTGAAGTGGCTCAGAATCCGGTTGATTGGAAGTATCAAGTTTATGTTAAATGCTGTAATGAATACAAAAATTTTAAAAGATATGCACTGATTTATGGATTGGAATTTAATCGTGCCAAGTTCAAATTATCTTATGTGAAAAGAGACGGTGATAGAGAAAGAGAACCTTATTATCTTCTTAATATATTAGGCATCAAAAAGAAAAAATATTCAAGCACTAAGGTATCAAAAAAACTTGAAAAAACTTCACATATTGAAATAGAAAGTGGAGGAACTGGTTCATTTGATGCATATGACTATTATCGTTATCGCATATGTAAATATAGATTTTTGTTGGAGTCATTAGTTGAGAGCAATACAGTATATAAAGACAATTTTCTTCTGCTTAAATATTTTGAGGTGATGCTTGAAAATGCGATCAAGGAGGATATGCAAGGAAAGCCAATTAGTGAAGCAATCCTAATTGAAAAGTTGGATGAAAAATATGAAGAGCTAAAGAGATTCTTCCCATTTGCTCAAAGTGTAAATCGAATGGATGTTATTAACAATATTCGAAATAGATTGGTGAGTGGAAAGGCAAAGAAGTTTTCTGTGCTATCTTCAGAAGAGCGTCGTTACATGATGATTCGAGAGTTATTTATCCATAAAAAACTTGAGAATTCGAAAAATGCTGGCGTGGATATAATGCAAGATAAGTTTCCGAATGTTAGCTTGGAACAGATAGCCGAGAAACTGAATCAGGAGACGCTTAAGGGAGTAGACTACATGGTTAATGTCGATGTGTGGTGTCAATTCTGTGCAAATCGAGAATTGTGTACTGCTTACTATAGCAAATCAAGAGATTGATTGGAGAGATGTTATGTTGGTAGAAAAAATGTATGTAAGATGTCCTGCCGACAAAGAGAGTATGACAGACCCTCGTGTATTTGTGTGTGGACAGATTACAAAAGTGGATCAATTTAAGAAAACAGTTAAGGTGAGTATACATGATCCATTAAATTATTTGATGTTTTTTGAAAATCTTCCAAAGGGAGAAATGGAAATTCCACAAAGCATGACTCAGCGTTGTACTTTTTTCCTGGGCTCCAGTGTGTTTGCCAAGAATCGTCGATGTAAAGTTTTATCCTGTGTACGAGCAAAAGATCAGTTTTACTACTATTATTTGCAGGATGAAGAGAGTAAAGAGATATTCCGCCAATGTGAAAAAAATGTAGTTGCAGCATTCAACAACGGAAGAGTGGATCCTACTGAACAATTAAAACGGTATGAATTTCAAAATCCATGTTGGTATTTAGGTCATTCAATAGTATCCAAGAGCATGAATGTTTTGGACAATTCCATTTATGGTTTTAAAGAATTGGCGGGTTCCAAAATATACTTGTTACCTCATCAGGTGAATTCCATTATGAGATGTTTGCAGGAAGAACCTTGCCGCTATATGCTTGCTGATGAAGTTGGAATGGGAAAAACAATAGAGGCTATTTCTGTTTTTAAAATATATATGAAAGACAGAAGTGATAAAAAAGCGTTGATCATTGTTCCGGAAACTTTAAAAGAACAGTGGATAACAGAACTGTTTTTGAAATTTAACATTGAGCAAGGTGAGGATAGTAATCACAATTGCATGACTGTGAAAACCATAAATGAAATTAGTCAACTTGATCAAAACACTAGTTGGGATTTTGTAATCATAGACGAGGTACATAGATATCTTTCAGATTCAGGACAATATGATTCTATTCATAATATTAGTAGGCAAACAAGAAACATTTTGTTATTGAGTGCAACACCAGTTCAACAAAGAAGAGGTGAATATTTGGGCTTGCTTAGATTGCTATTGCCAAGCAAATACGATTCGTTTACGGAGGAAAAGTTTGGTGAATTAATAGATAAGCAGAGCCATATTATACAGAAAACAGCACTTATTCTCGATGATTTAAGCGATTACGAAGAGACAATAGACGATGTAATTGATGAGGAAGAAGATCCTCATGAATCTGAAGATTGTCAGGATTTATTTGAAGAGATTCAAGAGGGATTAGAAGAAATCTGTGACAATTTAGATGATAGCAGATTGAATGATTTGTTCGAAGAAATTTCGTTTGAAGAAAATGATTTGGGTGTATATGCGATTAAAGTTATGATTTCGTATATATGTAGCAATTATCAGATTGAAAGCAATATTATTAGAAATAGACGAAAGTTATTGGAAGTAGCTGAAGATGATGCAAGATTACTGCCAACTAGAGAATTAGAAACTCAAACATATGAATTAGATAATGACAAAAATGCATATGAAGCACTGACATACGAATTGTTAAGTGATTGGATTTTGGAAATAACTAAAGAAAAGAGTCAATGTGTTGAGTCAGTTATTCGTCCGTTATTAAGTGCATTTTTTAGTTCTCCTTGGGCTTTTGAAGATGCGATAAAAGAGGTTGAGAATAAAGGCGTTCAAATAAGTGAAGAGATTAAGGTTAATGCTGAAAGATGGAAGAGCTTTGAGCAAAATATTATCAACGAAATCTCGAAAGTAATTGATGATCCTGATTACTATTCAGACTATTATTCAACTAGATTACTTACGGTCATCAATGCGGTTTACGAAGAGTTGTTCGATCAAAAAATTGTATTATTTACTAATTATAAAGGAACATTTGATGCTTATCGTAAAATATTAGAATGTATTTTTACGAAGGAAGAAGTCAGTTTCTTTGGGGATGGGATGTCTAAGGATGAGATTGAACTGAATGCTTATAGATTTCAAAATGATAGCAGTTGCAGAGTAATGCTTTGTGACTACACTGGTGGAGAAGGAAGGAATTTTCAGTGTGCGGATTATATTATACATATCGATCTTCCTTGGGACGCCAATATGATTGAGCAGCGAATTGGTCGATTGGATCGATTAGAACGAGATCCTTCGAGACCAATAGTTCATTCTGTTGTGATTTATACATTGGAAACATTTGAAGAAGCATTGTTCAATTTCTGGAATGAGGGACTAAAGATATTTACTCAATCTTTAAGTGGAATGGAAATCATCATGAAGGAAATCAATAGTGAGATAATTTCTGCAATTCAGAATGATTTCAAACATGGACTTTTTGAAAAAATCCCTGGAATTATAGAATCGGCCGATGAAATGCGCGCGACAGTCAGAAAAGAGCAAAATTTTGATGCGGCCGGATTTATTTATCGACCAATGTACAATGAATTGAAACGCTTGATAGATTACTACTCTCAAAATGAAAATGAGCTGTTTGCGAATACAATGACAAACTGGGCAAGTTTAGCAGGATTTCATGGTACAACAAGTAAGCAAGGAATAATTACGTATTCTGCAAGCTCCTTTGTTCCTAAATCAGCTATTAATGCTTTGCTTATTCCACCTAGATGGAATGAATATTTGAATTCAGCACAGAACGCTTTTACTAATCGTGTTCAAGGAGAATATGATCGGTCGAAAGCGATCAAAAATGTTGCTGGTTCAATAAGAGGTACATTTATTAGAAAAAAAGCTATTGAAAATGATTACCTTCATTTCTTTGCGCCAGGGGATGCTGTTTTTGATTGTATTGTGGATAATGCGATGCATTCTTGTAAAGGGCAAGCTAGTGCTTTTGCATTTCAGTCAAATCTAGATTGGACAGGATTAGTGTTTACGTGGTCACTGGCACCAAACATTGATTATCTTATGGATAATGGTGTTTCTGTCTATGCGTTAAGCCCGTATAGAAATTACTTGATGTCTGAGCAGGTTGTTGTTGCTGTTTCAATAAAGAATGACGATGAAATTGACGACAATCAAGTTGTACGAGAGTATATACGCCTTGTGGAGTCTGGATTTAAACCTAAAAATGTTGTACATCTAGGGAAACGTGGAGGAGGACATGGATTCTTAAAAGATGAAATAGATGGAATGAGCAATATTGATTGGTTTAAGCAAGAGTATTCCGAAGAAAATTGGATTGATTTAGTAGACAATGCAAAAAAAGAAGCTTCTGGAAAGGCAATGGATGTTTTTGTAAGAAGATCCAATATACGTGGAGCTAGAGAAGAAATGGAAAGGACACTTTCAGCAAAAGCTGCGAATGCGGATTATTTTGGTATCTCGCAAGAAGGGCTTGAAGAATTAAAAGAGACACAGGCTATTATTTTAAATGCAATAAAGAGACCAAGATTAGTTTTAGAATCAGCTGCATTTGTATGGATGGTAAAAACTGAGAATGAATAAAGAAACAATTATTGATCAAATGCAATCATATTTTTCTGGAGAGAATCAGAATCCTGAGTTTGATACCAGTATAGAAATGGATGCATTGCAATCATTTTATGTTAGAACTGCAAAACGACTTGTGATAGCGAATGAATTGCGAAAGAAAAATACAATCTATGGGGATGATTTCCTTATTGCACTTCGAGATTATTTGTTAGTGTTTGAAACATCACTTTCTCTTAGTAATGTTAGTATCCCTGACGATAATCCGTATGCAATAAAAAGGGATGTGGCTAATGGAAAATATTATGCTACGTTTCAATTTCCGGAGGGAGTTTCTTCAGAATTGGCAGAAGTTGCGTTTATGAGGAATTATTCTTCAGAAGACATGAAAAAGGATTGTAATTTGACTACAGATTCATTGATCTATTCGCTTACCGGATTTTCTGCTTTTAAATCCATGTCTCAAAAACTAGCGGTTTACGGAGCTTTGAGAACACCTGATGGATATACGACGTTGGTATCGTTACCGACTGGAGGTGGAAAAAGTCTTATTACACAGATGTTAGGATATCAGACAGAAGGATTAACAATTGTAGTTGTTCCAACTGTTTCTTTGGCAGATGATCAGATTCTTGCTGCGAAACAGATTATTAAAAGCAAAACTGTGGATCAAGAAGTGTTTTCTTATAAAAGCGGTGTACAAGTTGCCCCAATCATAAATGCTATTCAAAATAGAACTGCGCGATTGCTGTTTATTTCACCAGAAGCGTTGATGAATAATCAAGCTTTTGAAAGTGTTTTAAAGGCAGCAAATAAGCAGCACTACATAAAAAATATTGTAATTGATGAAGCTCATATTGTGGTTGATTGGGGAGCATCGTTCAGAGTTGATTATCAGTGCTTAGAGGCGTGGAGAAAAAAATTATTGCTAAATAACCCAGCTATTAGAACGATTTTATTATCTGCCACATTTGAAAGCAAAAGCATTGATGTACTGAAAAAGTTGTTTTCTGATGGAAATAAATGGATTGAAGTACGATGTGATGAATTGCGGCATGAGCCAAGATATATCATTTTAAAAGAAAAAGGATTTAAAAATAAAGATAAAAAGACTATAGAATTAGTCAGAAAATTACCGCATCCAATGATTATTTATGTTGCTCGGCCTGATGATGCAGAAAGAGTGAAAAACCTGTTATGTGACAATGGAATCAGAAATACTCGAACATATACAGGTTTAACAAACAATGATATAAGAGAGCAATTGCTAAAAGAATGGAAAGCGAATAAGTTTGAAATAATGATAGCAACTTCTGCTTTTGGGGTTGGTGTAGATAAGCCGGATGTTAGAACTGTATTACATCTTTATATTCCGCAAAATCCTAATGCGTATTATCAGGAGCTTGGACGTGGTGGACGAGATCAATTACCATGCTTAAGTGTAATGTGTACATATGCAGACGATCTTAAGTATGCATTTCAGAGAATTAGTAAACGTGTTATGACTACAGAGAAAATAATTGGGCGTTGGGATAGCATGTTTAATAACAAGTTGTCAATTAGAGATGGTGCCATTATTCATATAAATACTGCTATAAAACCAAATTATCATACAAAAGATGAATGGGATGATAGACCGGTATCGGATGCCGATATGAATTGGAATATTTATGTGTTACTTCTTTTAAGGCGTTATGGTTTGATAGAAATCATTGATATTACTAATGACAATGGTATTTATATATTTTCTATTAGCATCGAAAATGATCTTTTGTTAAACAAAGGTGATGAACAGACACTCTTGATTGAAGAAATACGTTCGCAGGAATGGGCATACTATAATGAAGCATATCTGACGATGGAAAGAGCAATCACTAGAAGTGAGGATGAATGTTGGTCTGAAATGTTTTTTGATACTTATGACAAAGTGTATGAGTATTGTGCAGGCTGCAATGCACACTTAAGAAAAAACAGTGGAGACACTTTTGCGTTTCCGCTGAAAAAGAGCATAAAGACCCCTATTTCTGTAGTTGAAATGGATCAGAAAAAGATTTTTGAATCACAGGATGAGTTGATTGTTCTTGCAGGTTCAGAAGAAAAGAAGAAAGTAATTAAATTTTTAGAAAGTCAAAGATTATCTACACTTGTTGCATCTAACAGTCAGCTTCAGGAGATTGACTTTTATGAAAGTATTTCTGATGGAAAAACGTTGTTTGTTGTAAATTCAGGTGACTTAAAAGAGTTGTTAAAAAAGGGCAATTATTACTTTGTATCTGGAATGGTTGCTATTCTTTATCCGGATGATGAAAGTGATGTTTTTGAGTTATATAAATTAGTCACAAAATATTTGCAACACAAATTAGGAATACATATTGTACATATTCTTTCTGAAAACTTTTTCCTACCAATGATTGGGAAAAGTATTGCAGATGTAATTGAGGGAAGAGTTGTATTGGCAAGTGATATATGTGCTGAGATGAGGTGAAAAAATGTTTCAAAATAAGATGGTGACACCAGCTATTCCGGAGCGTGTATACACACTGTGTAAAATAGTGGAGAAGAAGGCAATGTCTACCTCAGAAGTTAAAGAGAAGATGGAGCCGTCTTACTTAAATCAAAAATCAAGTTACTATAATGATTATAGAAATGCTGCGGAAGAATTACAATTAATTACTATTACAGATAACGTTTTATCAGTTGCGGTTGATGCGTCTGTATTGAAAAGCATGGATACTATGCGTTCCTATATCAATGGAAAGCTAAATCAGTTTCGCGAAGGCCAGTTTTATAAAGTGACGAAGGCATATTTTGATATGGGAGAAGAGATATTGCACGGTGAACAAAATGTGGCAAATATGGCTTCACTTATGACACTAAAATCTGGAATTGCGGTAGATAGTATGGCAATGCGTGCGTGGAGATTTTGGGCATCATACCTTGGTTTTGGATATCTTCAGGATATGTTTGTTATTCCTAATGCAGACACATTTTTACAAGATATTATTTCCAAAGCCGAATTTGAAAAGAATAAGAGATATTCTATCGCTGAATTTTTAGAGAAACTTCGCCCGCATTCAGATATTATTATTGATTCTTCAAATGGTACCAAAAAGTTTAGCTTTGGAGTATCTAATGGGCTAAGAACACTGCAGGATGCAGGGGTTATTCGAATGGAATATATTTTAGACCAGGAAGATACATGGAATTTGTATCACGTAGATGCACTTAGTGCAAATGAAACAGTTACAAATATTACGGTGTTGAAGTAGGGGGAAAATATGGATATAGCTATAGCAAAAGATAGGTTGGCATCAGTTGTCAAACCAGATTCCATTACAGCTTCTCAAGGCGACTTTTTAGCAACTCATGTTGCGATAAAGAAATTGGTGATGCTCAATAAATTTGAATTTGTTCCCACTTCTGAAAAGTATACGTCTGAAGAAGATATTTACAAAAAATTCATTGTGAATCCTTCCAATAAACATCAGTTCATTGTTGTTTATGGACAGAGTGGAACGGGAAAGTCGCACTTGATTCGATGGTTTGAGGCTCGCTATAAGGCAGATCGTCCAGATGATGAAGTGGTTCTATTTATTCGACGAAGCGATAATACTTTAAAGGGAACGATTCGTCAGCTACTGGACAAACCAGAGGTTCAGGATATTGGAAATAAAGAGATTATTAAGCGTCTAGCAAACGCTTCTGCGGCAGTTCCAGAAGATAAACTGAAAGATATGATTTATCATAATTTCATCATTGAGATTAATAATGATGACGATGAATACGAGATTCAGTTGAATAATATAAAACGTAAAAGATTGGTTGCTTTTTTTAATAATGAGACGATTCATGATTATATGATGAGATCAGGAGGTCCAATTGAAAGAATCTATTCTAAGGTTGCAGAGAATTCGTTTGTGGATTTAGATACGATTGCTCAGTTTAAGCCAGAGGACTTTATAGTGTCTGTGGATTTGTATGATGATATGCAACAAGCTGGAGCCGATCCGAAAGCGGATAAAATGGCTAGAGCTCTTATGGCAAATGATGCAATGGAGGATGCTAAAAAATTTAGTGATTATCTTAATCAATTTGTCGAGATTGTTATTCAACGATGTGCTGGTATTGAGCCAGGAGATTTTGAACAAGTATTTATGGATATTCGAAAAGAACTCTACCGTATTGGGAAAAATTTAACTCTTTTTATCGAAGATGTTACTTCCTTTACTGGGGTAGATAATGCTCTCTTGAATGCATTGATGGAGGAACATAATGATCGTGATATTTGTCGAATTTCATCCGTAGTGGGTGGAACAAATGCGTATATTAACGATTGTTTTCGACAGAATCATCGCGATCGTGTAACGCAATATATATATATTCCTGATGATGTTTTCGATGAATGTGGATTATATGAGTTTGTAGGCAGATACATAAATGCAATGTCATTACCTGTTGATAGAATATCAGAATGGGTAAACAATAAGGCTCTTCCGGGAGAATATCCAGTTCACGAGGTGGCTCAGGGCAATGATTGGGAATATATCGATATTCCACATGGAAAAAAATTGTGTTTATACCCTTTTACTAAAAACAGTATTAAATACTTGTATAAAAATGAATTAACAAAAGGACATCAAACACCAAGATATATTATCAGAGACATCATTGAACCGGTTGTAAGTGACTTGTTTTATAATGAGGCAAATTTCCCTAGCAAAAAATATGCTTTGGTAAACATTAATACCACGCTTAATTTTATGGTACACAACCAGATTAAGGATGAGGAACTTGCGGATCGTGTGTTCTGTTTTATGAGTATTTGGGGAAATAACGAAGCAAAAGAATTTACACATGATTCGATAACATATATAGCGGGATTACCTACTTATGTTTACGAAGAATTAGGAATGCCAATAGTGAATTTACAGAAGGCAGAATCAGGTAGTGGAATTGTTCCAACGCCTAAGATAGATCCGGAAACTCCTCCGCAAGCTGATGACAATTCAGGTGAGCCAAGTAATACACCTGCTATACCACCAGAGAAACAGAAAAAACTTGATGATGCTAATGTTAAGCTAACTCAATGGGCAAATGGTATGCCTATTAATCTATCAACCACAGGTGGTGCAGAAGGTACAATACGTACTGCACGAGAAGATATGGGTGATTTTCTTATGTCAGCAATTAATTGGCAAGCTGAAGGCGTATCTATGGATAATGTTGCTAAAGTAAAAGCGTCAATAAGTGGAAAGGCCTCAAAATATAAGCTGGTTGCTTTGGAAAATCAAACAAAGGGAAATGGATATTATATTTTACCGGCAAACTGGGATTCGTTAAATGTAATTAATGCATTTATTAGATGGAGAGAATTTGGTAACCAAAGCTGGGAATACGCAGGATCTGATTTTGATGCTTATGTCATTACATCTTGGACTGCAAGAATTAAGAAACAGATTGTGAAGGCAGTAACTCAGTATGATGAAAAAAATGAAACAAAGTATATTGAGGCTGCAGTGACCGCAGAAATGTATCGATTAATCCTGAATGGAGAGTATCGAGAAAAATCTCTTGGAAATTTAACTGCTGATTATATTTTTTGTAATCATCCGGCAAAAAATAAGAATACATGGCATTCAAATGAGTGGAATTCATTGTTAGCAGTTATGCACCAAAAAGATGCAGATCTTATCAATAGAGAAACTGTGCGTCAGTATTTTAATCTATTGCAAGGAAGTGCAGCGGGTAATGTTGTAGTATTAGACGCAATTAACCTTTCAAAAACAATTAGAAAAGCAAAGACTAATAAATTGCAGATTCCAGAAGAGGATTTTCAGCTGGATGATAAAGTTAAATTACGAAAAGATACGTATGCATTTCTGAATGACATTGTTAGCAGAATCGAAAATGTAGCAAATGCTGAAATTGACATTGCGAAGAAGGCGATTCAAATCGTGTATGATTGTTTCGATGATGATGAAGTAGAAGAAGAGGATATCGATGCATTATTGATAAAAGTAAATCAGTTCTATAAAGAAATAGATGAAACACAAATTAACATTAAGGCAGTTGCTATAGATGGAGTAAAAAAAGCTATCAAACAAATTGCAAAGGCAATCGGTGACATCACTAGAGTGCTGGATGAGGATGATCCGCTTACGATTCTCATGGCATTTTCAGGGGATCCAGTAGGTGTTATTCAGCCACTGATAGAATTGATTAAGCAAGTGGAAAAAGATATTTCTGAAGCAAATAAACAAATTAGTAGTAGAAAGAGTTTGCTAGGCAATAGTGAGACTGATGAAGAGAGTGGAACTCACTATAAAATTGAATTATCAGTAATTGCAAGTGATATGGATATGATAGGAGTGTTACGGTGATGGCAATGATGATAGATATTCTGGACAAGAGCATAAAGGATATGAAGGATCTGCGTCAGCGTGAAGAACGAAGAGATAATAAAGCTGCTCAGGAAGCACTAGACCAACGATTTAGTGTACTGACTAGTCAAATTCATTCAATGATGTTGGCACTGCAGTATACAAAGGAAAAAATGCAGTTTCAATTAAATGATCAGATTCTCACAGAATTAGAAAGTCTGTTGCAGGAGAGTAAAGGCATTGTTAAATCTGGTTTTGCTGAAAAGGATCCTATTGCACAGGTAGAAAATGCGCATAAAACTGTACAGCAGAACGTCAAGAAAGATTGGGCAAAGCATTATTCAACGATGACCAATTCAACCAAAAGTACCTTGCAGGTTATCTCAGGTATTGATACAGAAAAAGTGTCTAAATGTCTAGAGGGTATTGCCAAGGGAGCTTCTTGGACAACCAGTATTGGGGATTTTAAAGCAATGAATCAGAGTCTTGCAGAAGCGAAAAATTTGATTGATGAATTAGGATTAGATCCGCAGATTATTGCCTTTTTGCAGAAGATGAATAATGGAAAAGCAACAGTTATGGATTTAGATGAAAATGTATTGCGATGGTTAAGGGATGAAGCATTGGATAGACGAGTAAAACTTTCTTTTGTGGGAGGAAGTAGAAGGGCTTAGTTTTACAGAGATTTTTTAGTAAAAAAGATGCATAAGATTGACTATTAACAAAAACAAAGATATACTTAAGTAGCTACTTAAGTATATCTTTATTTGGTTTACGGAGATAAAAATGGATTATGTATATAAGTTCCCTGTTGTTAGAGGGATTCAAGCAAAAAGAGAATATTTTATTGCAATGGTTCCTTTGAAAATGTTACCACGTCTCTTCCAGATGGATGACGAGTACGTGCTTCCGGAATACAGAGCACAAAGGAAGCTGAATGAAGCTAGGATACCGGTAATCAGTAAATATATATTGGACAACAGAGATTCTTATGTATTCTCAGCTTTAGCGGCATCAATCGATGGTGACTTTTGCTTTAAAGCAGATAATTCTAATCAAGATGCAGGAACTTTGGAAGTGTCAATGGATGCGAAATTTTTAATTAACGATGGTCAGCATAGAAAATCATCAATTCTAGAAGCAATGAGAGAAGATCCTTCGTTAGGAGATGAGACCATATCAATTGTTTTTTTTGCAGACAAAGGTTTGGCACGTAGTCAACAGATTTTTACTGATTTAAATAAAAATGCGGTAAAAACATCTAATTCCATATCGGAATTATATGATTCTCGTGACGAAATGGCTGTGATTACAAGAAATATAATATGGAAAATAGAATTTTTAAATACTTATACTGATAAAGAAAAAGATATCTTAGGCAAGTTTTCGTCGAAATTATTTACTTTAAATACTTTTTATTCTGCAAACAAGATCATTGTTGGCGGGAAAATAGAGGATAAAACTGAGAGTTTTCTCACAACATATTGGGAAATGGTTGTTGCTAATATGCTTCCTTGGCAGGAATTATCAAACAAAGAGATTACTAAGGTCTATTTAAGAGAACAGTACATTGCAACACAAAATATAGTGATTCAAGCACTAGGAAGACTGGGCAATTATTTCTATTCTAATCCTGATTTGGATATGCAGAAATATCTTGAAATATTGAAAGAGATTAATTGGAATCGTAGTGCAAGCATATGGTATCTAAGAGCTATTAGCGAGAACGGAAGGATAATTACAAACAAACGAGCAGCACTATTAATTTCAAATGTAATGAAAAAAGTGATGAAACTACCGTTGTCTAAAGAAGAACAGATGGCTGAAGAAAAGTTAAAAAAATAGTAGGCTAATTAACAGGAGTGAAAAATGGCAATCAGTAAAGAAATAATAAATGGATTAATAAGAACTATTCAAAATCTGTACTTATCAGATGATATACCGTGGATGATTGGATATTCGGGAGGAAAGGATAGCACGGCAGCACTTCAGCTTGTTTGGATATCTATAGAAGGCCTGCCTGAAAGACAGCGAGTTAAACCTATCCATATTATGAATACAGATACACTTGTGGAGTCACCAGTCGTATCAAAATGGGTTGAAAAATCGTTGGATTCAATGAGAAAAGCTGCAAAAGAAAAAAAGTTACCGTTTGTTCCTGAAAAACTAATTCCAGAATATAATAATACATTTTGGGTAAATCTGATTGGAAGAGGATATCCATTTCCAAGAATGAAATATAGATGGTGTACAGATAGACTGAAAATTCAGCCAGTTAATAATTTTATAAAAAATAAGATTGCAGAGCATGGGGAAGTCATTCTTGTTTTAGGAACAAGAAAAGCTGAAAGTTCGAGAAGAAATCAGACGATGACAAATTTGGAAAAGAAAAGAGTAAGAGAGTTACTCAGTCCAAATCCTACATTGGCAAATGAACTCGTTTTTTCTCCACTAGAGGCATGGACCGATGACGATGTCTGGGCATTTTTAATGCAATATAAAAATCCATGGGGATATTCGAATATGGAACTCTTAACAATGTATAAGGGAGCCACAGCCGATAATGAATGTCCGATTATGGTAGATAAGGATTTGCCTTCTTGTGGAAAAAGTCGTTTTGGATGTTGGGTTTGCACCATGGTAGAAAAAGATAAATCGATGGAAGCTATGATTGCAAATGATGATGAGAAAGAGTGGATGACCCAGCTTCTTGAATTTCGAAATGAGTTTGGAAATGAAGAAGGCGATAGAGATCGAAGAAGTTTTAGGCGTATGAATGGAAATCTTCAAGGTAACTATAGAAAGTTATTTCATGGACCATATAAAAAAGAAGTGCGAGAACAATGGCTACGAAGACTTCTAGAGATTCAAAAAAATATTAATGAAACAGGTCCTGAAGAGTTTCAAAATCTTGAATTGATAAGAATTCAGGAATTGAGAGAGATAAGAAAAATTTGGGTTTTAGAAAAGCATGAATTTGATGATTCTGTTCCAAGGATTTATTTTGAGGTGACTGGTAAAGAATTTGAAGATCCAGATTGGATTTGTGCTGAAGGTTTCGCTAAAGAAGAGTGGGATATTTTGAAGGAAGTCTGCTCAGACTTATATGGAGATGAGGAACTTGCGTTTGAAATGATGTATAGCCTTATTGATGTAGAAAATAATGCAGCTGGTATGAACCAGCGAAAAGGCATAATAGAGGAACTGGAAAAAGTTATTGCTAAGACATTTTATAAAAATGAAGATGATGCTACACAGTATTATATGGAAAAGGTTTGCCGTAAAAAAGAATATGGTGGAAAGTATAATGAGAAGTTTTTGGATTACGGGAACCAGATGCCAGAAGAAACAGATGAGGAGTCTGAGGAATGATAATCAATCGATTAACTATGCATAACTTTGGTGTTTATGCAGGAACTAATACATTTGAATTTACTAGTGAAAAACCGATTGTCTTAATTGGTGGTATGAATGGACGAGGAAAAACCACTTTTTTGGAGGCGATTTTATTGTCTCTATACGGGGCAAATTCGATTGCATATAAAGAAAGTGATTATAACTCATATAATCAATATCTTCGTTCATATGTAAACAATAATAGCTGGAGTCAAAGCAGCTATGTGGAAATTGAATTTTTATTGAATGAAAGTTCAAATGATACATATCTTGTCAGAAGAGAATGGAACGCTCTTTCAAGAATCACAAAGGAAGAAATATCCGTACAACAGAACGGTGTATATAGCGAATTTTTAACGCAGAATTGGGCTATGTTTGTAGAGAATATTCTTCCTAGTGCATTGTCTAGCTTTTACTTCTTTGATGGAGAAAAGATTGCTGAATTAGCAGTGGCAAAAACTGATGATCAGATGAAGGCTTCCATTCGTTCAATGCTGGGGATGACCACTTTAGATGTTTTGAAAAATGATCTTGGTCGCATAGTGAAAAAAATCAATAGAAACAATAAAGCAGATGAATCCAATAAACATTTAGAAGTTTTACGAGAAGAAAGAGATCAAGCAATTTCCGAATTAGAGAAAATTGATGAATCAATAGCAATTGCAGCAAAAAAAGTGGAAGCCCTTCAGGAAGAACTTGAACAATTACATAAAAAATATGAATTACAGGGAGGTTCTGTGCTTGAACAACGACAGTCTTTGATGCAAAAGAGAGCACAGATTCAAACTGAGATAACACAAAACGCTGAATTATTAGTTGGAATGGCTGCAACGGAATTACCAATTTTTCTTGTAAGAGATCTTGTTAGTCAAATAAAACTGCAGGCTGAGGATGAACACAATGATTTCATCATGCAGCAAGCATTAGAACAAATGGATGACTATTTATCGGATTTTGAAATGCAATATCCAGAGTCAATAGAAGCAAGTCGTGTATTTGTAGACTATGTCAGAAAACAAACAGAAGCAGATTCTTCTCCTAGATTATATGAAATGTCAGATCATGCGTTATTTCAAATGAATGATTTAGTAGAGAATTCACTTCAACAGAGTGTGGACAACACAAGATCATTATTAGTAAATAAGGCTGACTTGAAAAAGCAATTAGATGAGATTGAGAGTTATCTTACATTGGATATAAATGAAAAAGACTTGACTGCTATATATGATCAAATAAAAGCGAAAGAGGCAGATTTAGTTGAGGCACAAGTTGAATATAACGGATTACAGCAGGAAAGAAGTTCTATAAATTCTACTGTAATAACAAAGAGTGCTGAGTACAGTAGAGACATTGAGATTTTACTTCAAAAACTTGAACTTCAGGATGATTCAGAAAGAATGATGAAATATTCGAATATTGCACTTCGTATTTTAGAGGCGTATGCAGTAGAGTTGCAGAAAAGAAAAGCTGGAACTTTAGGTGCCACAATTACGAAATGCTACAAGCAACTTGCAAATAAAAAGAATCTAATCCAAGAAATTGTGATGAATCCAGAAACATTAGATATGCAGTATCTTGATGAAAAAGGAAATGAAGTATCCAAAGAGTCCCTTTCAGCGGGAGAAAAGCAGCTTATGGTAATTGCTATTTTATGGGCTCTTGCATTGTGTTCAAAGAAGAAATTGCCAGTAATAATTGATACCCCACTGTCTAGACTAGATTCTCAACATAGAACATCCATTATTAGTACCTATTTTCCAAATGCAAGTGATCAGACAATCATTCTATCTACAGATACAGAAATTGACCATAATTATTATGAGATGATGAAGAATTCGGTTGGAGATGAGTTCACACTTGTATACAGCGAGGAAACTAAGAGTACGTCAATTAAGAAAGGGTATTTTCAAGAATTATGATAATCAAACAAGTACGCTTGTCTCAGCAAGCAAAAGATCAGCTTTCTCGGTTGAAGGGGAAGACTGGTATTAAGAATTGGAATATTCTTTGCCGGTGGGCATTATGTTATTCCTTAGCAGAAAAAACATTACCAACAGATATTCCGCTTGCAAGTGATAGTAATTTGGAAATGTCATGGTATACATTTGGCGGAGAATACTATGAAGTTTATGAAGCTCTTGTGAAAGCTTGGTGTATTAGTATGGGGTTAGATACTGATGATGAGACTGTTTCAAAATACTTCAGATTAAATCTAGAACGTGGAATTTCTTATTTGTGTGGAACAGGGTTTATAAGAAGTATAGATGATTTATTACATTTGGCGGTGAAATAATGAGTACATATTTGGATTATAATGCATCTGCACCAATTGATCAGAGAGTTCTTGATGTAATGATAGAAGTCTATAAAGGAACAATTGGAAATGCAGATAGTAGAACTCATAATCATGGTGAATCAGCAAGATTAGTAGTTGAAAAAGCAAGAAAGCAAGTAGCAGAGTTGTTGGGGATTTCATCGGGAGAAGTATTTTTTACAAGCGGTTCTACAGAAAGTAATAATATTGCTATTCAAGGATTAATGGAATATGCAGAAGAAACCGGAAAAAAGCATATTATCACAACATCAATAGAACATAAGGCTGTTTTGGAAACTGTAAAAGCCTTAGAAAAGAAAGGATATGATGTTGAACTCGTAGATCCGGACCGTTCGGGTATTGTGAACTCGGAAGATATACTGTCTAAAGTAAGAGAAGACACTCTGCTAGTGAGTGTTATGCATGTAAATAATGAGACGGGAATGATTCAACCTGTAGAGCATATAGGGAAGGTTTTAGCAGAGAAAAAGATTTTATTTCATGTAGACGCAACACAAAGTTGTGGAAAGCTAATAGATGAGATAAGAGCGCTAAATTATAATATGCTCTCTTTCAGTGCCCACAAGCTTCAGGGACCACAGGGCATAGGGGTTCTTGTGTTAAGAAAAGATGGTTACAGATTACCTCCGATAAAGGGGATTATGTACGGAGGTCAACAAGAGCATGGAATTAGACCCGGAACAATACCGGTTGCCTTAGTTGCTGGATGTGGATATGCATGTGAAATAGCAGCACAGGAATACGACCATAATAAAGAAAAATTGGATTCTTTAAAAAAATTAGTGTTGAAAATTTTTGATGAATCAGGAATCGATTATCATTTCAATGGAGATCAAAGACATTGTGTGAATAGTGCGGTTAACATATGTATTCCTGGGGTCGTATCAGAAGCCTTAATGATTATGGCAAAACAGTATTGTAGTATATCAAATGGTTCAGCTTGTACATCAAAAAACTATTCCCCAAGCTATGTGTTAAAAGCAATGGGAATTCCAGAGGAAGAAATTGAATGCTCTGTTCGAATCAGTTGGGGACCAGATACTTCATCGAATGAGTTGAAAGAAAATTTGGTTAAGATGATTGAAACAGCCAAACAGATAAAAGGTTAATGTCAAGGAGGCAATATGAGTCCAGAAACAAATATGGGAATTGTTTATGAAAACAATTTAGATACGGATAAGTTTGCCAGAATGTTTAATAATAAGGCTCAGAGCTACAAATTCTATTGGTTCGAGGCAATTTTGAATTTAACTATGGAAACGGATGCAGATTTGTCATTTGAAGATGTGATTGATGAAATGATATGTGAAGCTTGGCATACGGTTACTCATTATCATTTGCGTCTTGGGCCTACAGTTAATGGAAATGCAGAAAACTTTTTGGAGCACGCCATAAAGACTTTAAATCATTATTCAAAGGATCTTTCGCAAAATCCATCGAAAGAAGAACTGAAAGCTGCAATACGAGGTTGTAAAAATGAACTTAAGAAAGATAAAACACGTTTGACAGATTATGTGCCGTATAAATTACTTTATCCTTTTTTCGATACAGAAGGAATGGAAGAAGGTCTTTCTTATATAAAGAATGATAAGCATAGACGGTTGATTGCTTACATGAAAAAACTAACAGGGAACGAAAATATTTTATACACAATAATAGACGGAGTAGGGTTACAGAAAAGAATACGTTTGAATGCTTATTGGCGTAAACTCTTGATAAAGAACTATTCGGTGGTTAGAAGCTGGGTGCAATATAACAAAGCTCAATTTCTTCAAGATCGAAATCCGGGTGTACCAGGAATCATATATAAAATATGTCCGGAAAATGAGGATCAAAGAAAATTAGATCAAGCCAGAGCCTTGTGGAGAGCTACGGTGGATATTACGAAAAAACCAATTCGAGAAATATATACGGGTAAAGAAATTGGATTGGATGTGTTATCCATTGATCATTTTGTTCCGCGCTCATATATTTCAAATGATGAATTGTGGAATTTGACACCTATGAGTAAATCGTTAAATTCTAGTAAAAATAATAGATTGCCATCATGGGATGAATATTTTGAGCCGTTTGCACATTATCAATATTATTTGTATAGTCTTGTTTTTCCGGAAGACGAATCTAAAAAATCAGCGTTCTTGATTGATAAATTTGAAAAATGTCGTAAGAACAATGTAAATGCAATATGGGCATCCGAAGCATTGTATATACCAGGAAATTCAAAAACTCAATTTGTTAATATCTTGAGTCATAACTTGAAGCCAATATATGAATCTGCACAGCTGCAAGGATATGATATGTGGAATATGAAGGTGTAAGAAATGAATAATGATTCTATTGAATACTATGAAAAAAATGCAGACGAGTTTGTGCTTGCAACTATAAATGCAGATGTAAGTAGTCTTTATAAAGAGTTTGAAGGGCATATTAAAAGAGGATGCCGCATTCTGGATCTGGGCTGTGGCAGCGGGAGAGACAGTAAGTATTTTACAGAACAAGGATATGATGTCGTTGCAGTTGATCCATCTCCGGCAATGTGTGAGAAGACAAAAGCATTATCTGGCGTTGTTACATACATTCAGCGAGCTGAGGAATTGGAGTTTGAAAATGAATTTGATGCAGTGTGGGCATGTGCTTCATTGCTGCATGTTTCAAGAGAAAATCAGAGGAAAGCTCTTAGCGCAATTTGTAAATCGCTTAAACCGGAAGGTGTTCTTTATTGTTCTTGGAAACATGGAACACAAGATCGAGAGGAAAAGGGACGTTATTTCACAGACTTAAATGAGCGAGAATTACAAATTCTTTTGTCTGATATCTCGAATTATCAATTAATAAAAATGTGGCGAACAGATGATGCACGACCAGGGAATAAACAACAGTGGTTGAATGTTTTGTTGAAAAAGGATTGAAATGTCACTAACATGAATTAAATGATAATTGTGGAAGCTCCCCCTTTCGCCGGACAGTATGGATACGGAAGCCGGATGGCTCAGAATGTGTTAACTACAATGTGTAAGGCTCTTTTGGAATAATTTATAAAACGAACTCGGTCATTTTTGACCGGGTTCATTTTATAAGAATTAAGATAACTCCTGTTCGTGCTGCTTACTGTTCTGTCGACTGGTATCCACTCCCAGAATCTCATCCACATTTGCACCCACGGTCCGGAGATCTTTCTCATAATCCCGATAATATTCGTAATTGCCCTGGAGTGTTTCTTTTTGCTTTTTAAGGGCATCTTTTTTTGCCTGCATGTCTTTTATGGTTGGCAGTGCTGCGTTCGGAAAATGGGATTCTAGCCACTCTGCAGATTCTTTGTATGCAGCTAATTCTTGTGCGTGTTCCTGCCGGAATTTTTTCTTGTTGAAAGCTTTTCCTAATTGTGCATAAACACTTCGATTGGCATAATAGCTACCAAGATGCTTGATGGTCATATTCGTTACCTTCAGTTCTGCAGATACTGCGTTAAGTGCAGATTTTGCACTTTGCACTTTGGAACTGATTTCCTGATACTGATTCTGGAGATAATCACGGGTATCATAACCATGCTCCTGAACATAGACTATGGTTTCTGCCATTTGCTTTAAGTTCGAGAGTTTTACCTTATGTGCATATGCCTGGCTTTGCTGTGCTTTCACACAAGTTTGCAAATCTGTAACCAGACGAAGATTTGATCGGATGTAAATGATAGCGATTGGATCCGTGTGATAATCATAGTTCGGATCGTAATCTTTTGTTGGTTGGGTATCTGGAGTCTCTACTACTGCCCTACTGCCATAAATGTTCGATAAGTATTCTTTGCCGTAATGGGTGCCGAGAGAACGTTCGCTGATATTCTTGTCTCGCCCGGGCACATGATATGAGTATCTGTCTCTTTTTTCAATGACAGTGATTTTGTATTTTTCAAAGAGCTGCGACTGGAAATCTTCAAAGGATTTTGCTCCTGCAGCAATTTCATCCACTGCATCACGGATCTTTTGTTTATGTGTCTGGAAGGTAGTTCTGGTTGGTGTATAACCATCTTCAATAATCTTCTGATTCATTTCATCAAGATTTTTCTGACCTCTGCGTTTTGCCCAGTATTCTTCCTGGGTAATTTTTGCAGCCGCCGGTTCTAACAAGTTTATCTGATGAAGTCCTTCTCGTTCACAAATCTGCATCAAAGATTTCTGCATGTAAGTAAGAAGTGCTCTGGTCTGATGATGCTTATATCCAGCTTTATGATCACACGGTCGTTCCATGAAATCTTGTTCTTCAACTGTTTCCTTCCGAACGCTATTCAATACGATATGCACATGGATATTACCGGAGTGATTGTGCCCATCGGTATGTGTTACTACTAACATCTGATGCCCTGGAAAGTTTTTCTTTGCAAATTCCAAACCGAGCTGTTGAGCTTTTTCTCCGGTAAGCCCACGTTCTGTTTTATCAGAAGGATCAAAACTTAGCACATAGTGATGGCTCTTGATCTCATCGTATCGCTGGTTCTTGTTATATCGCTTATTTACCTGCTCGCATTCTTTTTCAAAAAACATTGGCTCGCAGTTAATGCCGTCGATGTAATATTCTTCACGCAGCTGTTTCCGACCTTGTTCATCTAAGATGGGTTTCATCGTGTACTCGTCATGCTGGAAAAGCAAATAATCCAAAGCATCGCCATAATTCATATTCTTATTTGTCTTGTGTTTCAATATCGCCATAATGATCACCTGCCAATTTCATAACTTCTCGTCGTAAATCAAAAAGCTTATCAATGCATTCATGGATCCGGTCTTGAAGAATCACAGATCGCACTCCACCTTGATTTAGTTTTCTGGCAATCTGATTCAAATTGGATCCAATCTTTCCAATCTCTGCATTCAGCTTTTTAAGTTCTGCATTGTCCGCAACAATCTCATATTTGTAAATCATCGGTTTTTCTAAAATCAGATTCCGAAGATATTCCACTCTTGAGATATGCAGTGCATTGGCGGATTGTTCTAAACATGCCAGTTCCACATCTGTGAGTTTAAGTGTGATGAAGTTTTTATGTTTAAGCTTCTTGTCTTTCTCTGGTCTTGCCATAATAGTTGGTCTCCTTAACTTTCTCTGTTGATAAAGTTACCGCAACATCTGTTGCCAATCATCGGTGTGCAAAAACTGATGATTCTCCGAGGGTATGGGGAGCGGAATCCCTATCAAGTATGCCGAAAGGGGAAAACTGAAAATCCATGAAATGGAGTTTCGGGAATCCCTAGGCGTATCTTGCTTTTATAGAGAAATACCCTTTATATATAGGTAATTGGTAAGAGGATTTATACAACATGAACTGGTCAAAACCTTGGTATGGTTGAAATGTCCTGAGTCTGATATAATAAATATCGTAAAGAAATTATAGATAAAGGTGAATTTGTTATGGAAAAAAACAATATTGGAAAAACCATAAAATATCTAAGAAAATTTCATGGGGAGAAACAAATAGAACTGGCTAATGAATTAGGTGTTACTAAATCGTCTATCTGTGATTATGAACATGGAAGGCGTGAACCAGACACAGAGACACTTGAGAAAATCGCATTGCATTATGGAATAACGTTAGATGATATAATCCGTAACAAGTTATATGAATCAGCTGGAATTGATTCTTCAAAAATAGTAGACAAGAACCAAATTTGGAATGTGTATTTTCGTACATTACCATTAATAGAAACTGAAAAGGCCTATAGGAATAAAGCATATTCTGATGGAATGAAAAAACTAAAAGAAATAATTAATTCTCTTTCGGATGGAGAAGTAGCCGAGATTGGCTGTTTATTTGATGTTTTTGAATTATTTGAATCAGCTATTGATGATGATATTTCAGAAGCAGTTGCAAATACAATATGGCTTATATTTTTCCTTTGGAGTCAGCAATATGATAGTGTAGATGATGCTAAAAGATTACAAAACAGATTGAATAATGGGAATGTCGATTGGAAGGAGTTGTTTGACGAAAATCGAAAAATAAAGAAAAGCACTACTGAAAAAAGAACTTCTTTCATACAGGATTTTGATGAAACATTAAATGTATTTATTGGATATTTGAAATGTACTGAAGATTGGGCTGAACTTGGAGATTATTATTTGGCATTAAGATATGTATTAGGACTTGTCGATACAGATTGTTCTGATGAAATGAATCAGGAAGTCGGCATGCAGATGATGTTAGCATTTACTCAACTTGGGAACGAGTATGCATTAGATTTTTTAAAAGCGAATAACGAAATAGAATAACTCTCAAAACGGGAGTTATTTTTTTGTCCGCATTTCGCGTACCTGATTTTGTTGAAATCTGTAGAAATACATAATAATCTATACTTAAGAAACAGCGGAAGGAGAATTCTTATGAAACAGGAACTAGTCAGATTAATATCAGAAAATCAGGTTATTATGTTAGATACATCTATTGCAATGGATGATCAGTTTAGAAACCTTGTGGACGAGATAGAAATGCCGTTAATGGAGAATAGAAAAAAGATTATTGTTAAAAGTGCAGTGTGGGCAGAGTTGCTTAGACATCTTGGATCCAGTGACCCAGTAAAACAGAAAAGAGCAACTACAGCTGTTGAAATCATTGGACTTTATCATAATATTTTTGAAATAAAAGATTCTGGTGTTAATGCCGAGAATATCTTAAGAGCATTTGCAGATGCAGAATTTTTAGCGGATCTTATGCTCCATAAGAATCGTTACACACAGGCTTTATTGACAAATGATAAGAAATTATGTCGGGATGTAAACAAGCTTAATGAACAGGAATCTTGCTTGGGGAAACAGATAAGTGTCTATAATTTGAATGGCTGTGGTGACATTGTGTATTGTCCATACGAACCAGAGACAGAAGAAATTAAAGAAAATGTGTCTGAGAAAATTAATTACAAAGAGACAGCAAAGGAAAACAGCAATTTAATTCCAATTGTGGGTAGTTCTGCAGTGGCGTTGACAGCAGGTGTGATTATTGGCAAGTATGGCAAACGGATTCTTAATTTATTTAAGGCTGTAGCATAAAAAGGAGAGGTGTCTATGGATAAGATTGTGAAAGTTGAAATGGAAGATGCAAGCAAGCAGCTTATTAAAAATGCGGATGTCAAAATAACGCTTGAAGGTTGGCCTTGCGCAGTTGCTGTTATTGGATTGGGTATAGCATATGTGGTAATCACAAAAATCAAACAAGATACTTTACGTATGCAGTACGATAATAATAGAATATTGGATAAAGTTGCTTGACATCTTTATATGAGACCTTCGTGTGATTAAGTTTCATGCGAAGGTTTTCTTTTTGTCAAAACTGAACCTGCTTTCGGAAATCATATTTGTCTTAATACACTTATTCTCTGATTTTCTCGTCTTGCAACTAAACCTAAATTCTGATTATCTTCTATTTCTATCGAACCTGTCAGTTCAACAAATCAATTATTTTCTCATTTTGACAAATATTCACTCAAGCATGTTGTATAAGTTCCCTTCTTGATTGGGGTAAGTATAAGGGGATGAAATCCCCTTCACTATAGAAGAAAGAGGATTTGAATTATGGCAGAAAAGAGATGTTATACAGTGAAAGATTTACAGGATATTTTGGGAGTGAGCAGACCTTCTGTTTATGATCTTTTGAAGAAAAACGAATTCCGCTGGATCTTAGTCGGCGGCAAGTACAGAATTTCCAAGAAGAGCTTCGATGCCTGGTTAGACGATGAAGCTGAAGATGTCGAATAATGCTTTCTGTAGCCGAGACTTGTCTACAAAATTGACGAACTACCAGTTTTTCTCATATTGAGATATATTAAAAAAACGGAAAGGAGGATCTTTGAATGATCAGTGAAAAATTGGATGCTGAATATCAAGAACTTGCAAAAGTGATTGAGGAAAACAGTCCTTATAAGAAGAAGGACTCGGAAGAACGTAAAATGATGACCGTTCGTGAAATGGGTGATTTGCTTGGAATCAAAAAGACCGATCGGTACTGGTTGGTCAAAAAGGGATTCTTTCAGACGAAGGTTGTTCTTGGAAAGATGTGGGTTGATATTGAGAGCTTTGAGAAATGGTATGCAAATCAGGTGAAGTATAAAAAAGTGACTGGAGAAGAACCCGGTAGGGAATTAAATGCCTGGTCCTACTCTATTAAAGATCTTTCTAAGGAACTTGGAATTGCAGATTCTGTTTTATATGACATTTTGAAAAGAGAAAACATAGAAACAGTAACTGTAGATTACTGGAAACGAGTTCCTAAAAAAGCCTTTGATAAATGGTATGCAGGTCAAACACGTTACAGAACAAAAACAGATCGGGAAAAAGATGCTACGGCAGAGGCTGCTACTATTACCATGCCGGAGATGGCCAGATTATTGGGAGTACCAAGAAGTACAGTATATAGCATTTTAAGCAATCCCAAATATAAAGATATTTTTGAGACTACTGTAATTGCAGATAAGAAAAGAATTACAAAAGATAGTTTCCAGCGGTTCCTGGATAGTCAATCACAATACCAATTGGCACCACTCAATGATTATAAGGAAGTTGCTTCTGAGGAAAATATAGCGCTTGCTGACTATCGAAGAAAACGCCTATACAAATCAGGAAAACGTAAAGGAAATGGAAATCAGGAATATCTAACAAAGTCCGAAGCTGCTCTTCTTGCCAATGTATCTTTGGCAACGATTGTTTATTGGGCAGACCAAGGACATTACACAATGATTAAAATTGGAAAGTTGGTTCGTATTCATAGATTAGAATTCGAGGACTGGCTGAATTATAGAGAAAAGAATGGAGTGAATTCATAAATGGCATCAATTAAACAACGAGGAGATAAATTCTGCGTCATCTATCATTATAATGATAACAATGGAAAACGCAGACAGAAATGGGAAACCTATTCCACAAAAGCCGAAGCCAAACGTAGGGCTAAGGAAATTGAATACAAAGCAGAGATGGGACTTATTTCTGTTCCAAAGTGTAAAACATTAAAAGAACTCCTGGAGGAATACATTGTCTTATATGGCAGAGATAAATGGGCACTTTCTACTTACGAAAGAAATGTCCGTCTGATTCGTAATTACATTACTCCAATTATCGGGGATACGAAACTGAAAGATATCAACACAAGATTCATGGAAACCTTTTATCAGTCATTATTAAAGCTTCCTGCAGTTCCTAATCTGGCAACAGGAAAAATGGATAATGGCACCGTAAGCACCAGCACGATACGTGATATCCATAAACTTCTTAGGAATGCTTTTGAGCAGGCCGTGAAATGGGAACTAATGGATAAGAATCCTTGTATTCGTGCTACTGTTCCAAAACATAAAGGCAAAAAACGTGATATTTGGACAGCAGAACAGTTAATGTATGCCATTGAGGTATGTGAGGATCAATTCATGAAACTTGCATTGAATCTTACGTTCGCTGCTTCTCTTCGAATGGGTGAATTATTGGGACTTACCTGGGATTGTGTTGATACTTCAGAAGAGGCAATTGCTGAAGGACGCGCTTATATCTTTATTAATAAAGAAAAACAAAGAGTATCCAAAGAGGCCATTAAGGAATTAAATGGAAAAGACATCCTGTTGACATTCCCAGAAGAAAGCAAACGCTGTAAGACTGTCCGTATTCTGAAAACACCAAAAACAGAAAGCAGTGTTAGAAAAGTTTACATTCCAAGAAGTGTTGCTATGATGCTGAATGAATGGAGAGATAACCAGAATGAAATCAAAGGGGTTCTTGGAGAAGAATATCAGGATTATGGATTAGTCATGGCAACTTCCTATGGCCTTCCAGCTTCTGGATCTTATCTTAGAAAAGGATTGAAAAAAATTATTGATGAGCATAATCTCCCGCCGGTGGTATTCCACAGTTTGAGGCATACCAGTGTAACTTATAAATTAAAGTTGAATGGTGGAGACATCAAAGCTGTCCAGGGTGACTCTGGTCATTCCCAAGTGAATATGATTACCGATGTATATTCGCATATCATTGATGAAGATCGAAGGAAGAATGCAGAACTGTTTGAAGATGCTTTCTATGGAAAGAAGAATCTGGATCCAAGCATGAGTGCTCATATGCCAGGAAATATGATGCAGATTCCGGAAGGTGTGGATGCAGAATTGCTCGCCAAGGTATTAACCAATCCTGAGATGGCTGCACTTTTGACCTCATTAGCCAAGAGCATGCAAAAGTAATTTGTGATAGAAATACCCACGCTAAAGATTATATTATGGATATGATTTTAAATATAATGGTTTCGGTGGTTGACATTTGAATAGAAATGACATATTATTTCTATGTAAATGTCAACTATCGGAGGTGATTGATATGCAGATAAATCCGATTATTCTAGAAACAATAAAGAATAATAACGATATGATAACAACTGCTCAAGTTATGGAACTTGGTTTTTCAAGAGAAATTCTTTCAAAGTATGTTAAGGCAGGACTTCTGGAGCGTGGCAGACAAGGAATATATATCCTTTATGATTCTGTACACGACGATATGTATACATTAATGATGCGCTCAAAAAAAATAGTATTCTCGCATGATACAGCTTTATTTTTGAACGGCATATCTGAGCGAACACCATTTATACATTCGGTAACCATTCCAAGTAATGCGTCACTGCCGAATTCGATAACAGATGAATGTCAATGTTATTATATAAAACCAGAACTTCATATGGTGGGAGTCATAGAAAAAAGAAATACCATGGGTAACGTAGTGCGCTGTTATGATAAAGAACGCACCATCTGCGATATATTACGTTCGAGAAATAGGATGGATGAAGAGACAGTCATTAGTGCGATGAAAAATTACGCAGCCTCTCCAGATAAAGATCTTAATCATTTGGCAGTGTATGCATCTCTGTTTGCAGTTGATAAAGAATTGAAACGCTATATGGAGGTTTTGCTATGAGTTCAAAAGCAATGAGCCTAAAAGGGCGGATAAAAAATTATGCAAAAAACAATAATATTGCAGCACAGGTTGTTTTGCAAAATTATATGTTTGAGCGTTTTTTAGAAAGATTATCAGTATCGGATTATAATGAAAAATTTGTTGTTAAGGGTGGTATGTTGATTGCAGCTATCGTTGGATTGGATACTCGTTCGACGATGGATTTAGATACCACCTTACGGAATTTGCCTTTGACAGAAGAACAGCTTTCAGCAGCAATTGAATCAATTTGCAAGATGGATTTGAATGATGATGTTTCTTTTGAAATTAAATCTTTGGCCCCAATTCGTAAGGATGATATTTATGGTGGATATTGTGCAAGATTAGATGCCATATATGATACAATTATCACCCCTCTTTCGATAGATATTTCTACAGGAGATATTATTACCCCGTCTGCTGTGAAATATGAGTTTAGCGGTATATTTGATGAGGATGTCAAAATTTCTTTATGGGGATACAATATAGAAACTGTTATGGCAGAAAAAGTAGAAACCATTTTAAGTCGTGGTGTGTTTACAACCAGACCAAGAGATTTCTATGATGTATTTATTCTTGGGACTACTCAGGAATATGATAAAGAAATTTTCAAAGATGCATTGAAAGCAACAGCTCTACATCGTGGGACATTAGAAAAGATTACCGACATAAATAGTATTATCAAACAGATTTCGTCCAGCTCTGAATTGAATGATATGTGGGTAAAATATCAAAAGAAATTTGCTTATGCGAGAGATATTACATACGAAAATGTAATGGAAAAATTAATTGATCTTGTATTCGATATTAAATTGTAAATTGTAAGGGCTACACTTTTGATAAAAAGTAAAAGTTTGTCTAAAGATTTTGATTCTTGTAGCCGAAACCTCTTAACATGAACAGAATTTTATAGTATAATACTCATATACATACACGCACATCATTGTGTTTGAAAACTTTATATTGTTTCACCACGCATTTTAAAACTGCTTGTGTCCGGTGTTCAATGTTTATACTTTCGAACTTACAATGAGGTGCTACCCAGATGGTGGCAAATGCCAATTCTTTGCTAACCAGAATGGGTGAATAGCTAATATCAAACATTAACAAGGATTGACTCGGACGGGATTCGGAACCGGAAAAATCCTTGATAAATCTAGACATAGGAGCTCCTTGAATGACTGTCTTTGACAGTTGTACACGGAGCTCCTAAGCGAAGGGTCGGAGGTTCAAATCCTCTTGTCGACGGTGGGCATCGGAATGATTAGCAGAAATTGCGAAATCATTCCGATTTGTCTTTGTAACGGTGTAAAATCACTCCGTTTTACTCTCGGAATTGCAAACGAAATAGGGATCCGGGCAATGAAATTTTCCCAACAAAAAAGTACCTATTTCCAAAACATGGTAAGCAGGAAATAATCCGTACCTTGACAAATTAAAAATTCCGTTCAACAAGTTTTGCTTGCCAAACGGAACAGCACTATTATTTTTTAGTTTTTGTCCTGCAGGAATCCGGGAGTTCATCAGACCA
>ENA-OQKY01000235-OQKY01000235.1-human-gut-metagenome-genome-assembly--contig:-NODE-235-length-67869-cov-8.101370_pt1 | contig 67869 bp, 63 predicted proteins | sample MGYA00242652_ERZ504805 | MGnify/ENA primary metagenome ERZ504805 (study PRJEB26092, sample SAMD00036400) | human gut metagenome | host: Homo sapiens | study: EMG produced TPA metagenomics assembly of... | reverse complement strand
GGGGAAGGAAAAGGAGAGCAGCGTGGCGAGACCGGGAAGAAAGTGGGTGGAGTCGGCGCAGGGCCGTCAGGTCTGACAGCGGCATATTACCTGCTCAAACAGGGACGTGACGTGACATTGAAAGAAGCGCTTCCGACCGTGGGCGGTATGATGGCATACGGAATCCCGTCCTATCGTCTGCCGAGAGAGATCATCGCAGAGGAAGCAAAAGTGATCGAAGAGCAGGGCGTGAAGATCGAAGTGAACACAAAGGTTGAGAAGCCGGCAGAGCTTCTGAAAGAATACGACGCAGTGTTGATGACGATCGGCGGACATAAAGGCGTGCGTCTTCCGATGGAGGGAAGCGAGCTGGACGGCGTGATCTTAAACGCAGATTTCCTGCGCAATGCAAGCATGGGAAATGAGACCGGGATCGGAAAGCGGATCGTCGTACTCGGCGGCGGAAACGTTGCGTTTGACTGCGCAAGAACGGCAAAACGTCTCGGAGCGGAAGAAATCCACCTTGCTTGTCTTGAGGCAAGAGATGTGATGACCGCCGATGAGGAAGAGATCACACAGGCACAGGAAGAGGGGATCTTCGTACATCCGGCGCAGACATTTGAGCGGATCACTGGCGAAGACCATGTGACGGGCGTGGACTTTATGAATGTAAAATCCTTTACATTTGACGAGAACCGCCGTGCGATCATCGAAAAAGAAGAGGGAAGCGAGCATCATATCGATGCAGATACCGTGATCTTTGCAGTCGGACAGAGACCGGATATCACAGAGGAAGCCGGACTGGAACTGGGAAGAGGAAACAGTATCGTTGTCAAAGATATGGAAAAAGATAAAACAACATCTGTGGAGGGAATCTTCGCGGCAGGCGACGTGATCTACGGAACAAAATCGGTGATCATGGCGATCGAGTCCGGACGTGAGGCGGCAAGCCAGATCGATAAATATCTGGGCGGAGACGGAGACATTTCCGAGAAACTGGCTCCGGAACAGAATGCAGATCCGTATATCGGACAGTGCCCGGGATTCGGATACGAAGAACGGAAAGAGCCACAGATCGACGAGGCAGAGAAACGTCAGGATAATTTTAACTTATTCGACCATGGAATCTGCGATTCCGACATTTGCGCGGAAGCAGGACGCTGTCTGCAGTGCGATCTTCGTCTGCAAATCTCCGGACCGAGACTTTGGGGCGATTTTACAGAGAATAAGGAGGCGTAAGGAATGAGTGCTTTGGAATGTGCAATGAAATTGAGCAGAGAAGAAGTCCTGGAACAGATCAAAACATCCGGACTTAAAGAATACGGACTGGAAAAAGAACTGCTTTCCGAACGTCTTGTCCGTGCGGTGGAAGAAAGCAAGGAAGAAGAGAAGGAATTGGGGGTTGTCGCTGCGCTGAATAATGCAGACACGACAGGCGTTCTTCTGGAAGTGCTTCTGGCAGATCCGCAGAAAGTCATGGAGGGGATCGCGATCGCAGCCTATGCGCTCGGAACAGAGAAAAAGGCGCTTTATCTTCCGGAATATGCGGCAGATAAGGAAGCGGCAGTGAAAGAAGCGGCAGAGCAGGCAGGCGTGGAAGTGATCGTAGGACTGGTCAATGTGCGCGCATGCAAGGGAAGCGCATTGCTCCATATCGTGACCGCTGCCGATCTGGCGGATACATTTGCCGGATGCTGTGAAGACGGCGTGTATGTATCGGTCAACGGAGGCGAACTGAAAAAAGTATCTGCAGAGACAAAAGTGTCCGAGCTGGCAGAAGATGCGGCAGGCGCAAAAGGGTTCTGCATCGGATATGAATATTACGGACCGGAAGCGGCAGAGATGACATTGGAAGAAGTACATCCGGACAACGGTGTGATCCGTGTCCTGAAAGCTTCCGACTGTATCGTAAGCGAGACCGAAAAAGCATTGCTTGCGTCCCGCAAACAGAGCTGCGGAAAATGTGTATTTTGCCGCGAGGGACTTCTGCAGTTACAGTATATGCAGAAAGAGACGACCGAGGGAAGAGGAAAAGCGGAATTCCTTGATCTGACAAAGGAGATCGGGGAGGCGATGACGTATTCCACACCATGTACGATGGGACAGGTTTCCTCGAAGATCGCTTTGAGCGCGGTGGAGAAATTCGAGAGCGAATTTACAGCGCATATCAAGAAGAAAAAATGTCCGGCAGGCGTATGCTTCTCGGAAGAAGTGATCTACATCGATCCGAAGCTCTGTCAGGGATGCGGAGAATGTGCGGATGTATGCCCGAAAGACTGTATCGAGGGAAAAGCAAAATACATCCATATGATCGATGAATTTGACTGCGACCAGTGTGGAAAATGTATCGAAGCCTGCGATGCGGGGGCGATCATCAAGACATCGGGCAAAGTGCCGAAACTGCCGAACCGCCTGACAAAAGTCGGAAGATTTAAACGGTAAGTGTGTAGAAAGAATAAAAAATAAAATATGATTTTTATCCAAAGAGACGTCCAAATGAGCGGCGTCTCTTTTTATGTACAAAAATCCGATATGGAATGGAACTGAAATGTATAAGAAACAGAAGCGAAAAGATGGTAGAATACGAGCAACACTGGAAATATGAGCAACACGGACAAGAAATCTTTTGTGATAAAACGGAAAGGAGCAAGGTTTATTATGATCAAAATATACGATGCGGTGTGTGTTTACGATAAGACACTGCGATTTTCGTGGAAACTTTCGGGGGATTGCGGACAGAAAAATTATCAAATCCGTCTGTATGACGAGGACAACATTTGCGTGTGGGACAGCGGTATATGCGAAAGCGTGAACCGACATGATATTTTCTGTACGGCAGAGTTAGAGCCGGAGACCGCTTATCATTGGGAGGTAAGCTGTGAGGGAACCGACGGAAGCAAAGACCGGGCGGAGGGCAATTCTTTTGTCACGGGGATTTCTTCATGGAGCGCCAAATGGGTGGAACCGGGGCGGACGAGAAAACCGATCACGGATCTGGCACAGCCGATCACGACTGTGATCGAACAGGACGATCCGCGGGAGAAGCTGGATCCGGCAGTCTATATGCGAAAAGTGTTTATGCTGGAAGAACAGCCGGAGAAAGCCGGACTCTATGTGACGGCGCACGGAATTTATGCATTGTGGGTCAACGGAACGCTTGTTTCCGATTTTCTCGCGCCGGGCAATACTTCTTACGGTAAGCGGTTGGAGTATCAGGTGATCGATGTAAGAGCACATTTACACAGCGGGGAAAATGTGATCGGCGTCGTTCTGGCAGACGGCTGGTATACCGGAAAAATCGGTGCGGTCGGCATCGGGCAGCAGTATGGAAAAGAAAGTGCGCTTTTGTTTCAGCTCAATCTTACCGAAAAAGATGGATGCCGTCGGACGATCGGATCCGACGAAGCGTTGAAATGGAATGAGGGCGCGTGGGAATTTGCGGATCTGATCGTGGGAGAATCCTATGATGCGGGCAAAGAGCGGGACGGATGGCTGGAAACAGGATATGACGACAGTGACTGGAAGCCGGTTGTTCTTCGGGACTATGGGTATGAAGAGTTGGAACTGCAGTCCATCGAGCCGGTGCGGGTTCTGCGCACGATCACACCGAAAATCTGCCGTACACCGAACGGAGAACTGCTGATCGACGCAGGAGAAAATATCGTCGGTTATGTGTCTTTTGAGTTGCAGCTGGAAGCCGGTCAGGAAGTGAAATTAGAATATACCGAGACAGTGGACAAAGAGGGCAATTTCCTGCGCAATATTATCGGGCAAAACAAACAGCAGACCGATTATTATCGTTGTGCAAAGTCGGGAGTGTGCAAGTGGAGACCGTTGTTCAGCTTCCATGGATTTCAATATGTGCGGATCACCGGAACGGACGACACGAATCCGGAACATTACCGGATCGACGTGATCGGGACTCCGCTGGAGACGACCGGAGAATTTACCTGTTCCGATCCACGGCTGAATCAACTGCAGGAAAATATCCTGCGCTCCCAGATCGGCAATATGATCTGCATCCCGACGGACTGTCCGCAGAGGGAACGGACCGGCTGGACGGGAGATATGCAGATTTATGCACCGACAGCATGTTATGAGATGGATGTGGAACAATTCCTACGTCATTGGCTTGCCGATATGCGGAATGAGCAGCTGGGAGACGGACAGATTCCGCATATCATTCCGTACTTCCCGTCACACGATGTGATGAAACCGGATTGGGTGAAGATCATCATTGCCGCCGGATGGTCCGACGCGGCGGTGATCGTTCCGTGGAGACTGTACGAAGCGTACGGCGATATCCGGATCCTCGAAGAGAATTATGAGATGATGCGGAAATATATGGATTTTGTGGAATGTGTGACAAAAGAAAATCCGGAGAATGAGGAATATACGGAGGAGCGGAAAAAATGGCTTTCCTATGTGTGGAACACCAGTTTCCAGTACGGCGACTGGCTGGCTCCGTCCATCGTAAGAAATCAGCTTCCGCCGACGATCACCGGATACGAAGCGGCAACGTTGATGTATGCATATACGACGGATCTGATGGCACAGATCTGTACCGCGCTCTCTGAAAATGTCTTTGCATCTGACAATCAGGCGGCGTTCAAAGAGGATGCCGGCAGAGGAATCGGTGAAGAGAAGCGGAGTTACTTCTCGGAGCGTGCTTCCCATTACCGGGATATGAATGAGAAAATCCGGGGCGCGTATGCAAAAGAATATATGAATCCGGACGGCACGATGAAAAAAGAATTTCAGGGAATCTATGTGCTGGCGCTGGCTATGCATGCCGTACCGGAAGAGACAAAAGAGGCAACGGTAAAACATTTGACTGACATGATCCACGAAAACGGCGACTGTCTCGACACCGGATTTTTGTCGATTCCGTTTTTATTGGAGACACTTTATGAAAACGGGGAATGCGAGCTTGCCAATACATTGTTATTCCAGGATGCGTCGCCGTCGTGGCTGTATGAAGTGAAGATGGGAGCGACGACAGTCTGGGAGACATGGGAAGCAGTCGATCCGGATGGAAATCCGAAAGATTTTTCGTTGAACCATTTTGCATTCGGCTGTGTGGGCGAATATTTATTCCGCCATATACTCGGAATCCAGAGAGTAGAGCCGGGCTGGAAGAAAGTACGGATCGCACCGGATGTGAATTGCGGTCTGGAATATGCCAAAGGAAGCTATGACAGTATTTGGGGCAGGATTTCCGTGGAGTGGAAAAAGACGGCGGACGGCGTGGATCTGAAAATAGAGCTGCCGCCGGATGTGGAACTTGTCGAAATTGAGGAATAATGTGGGACGTCAGTGTACAGAGAGGGGATCACTCCAGATACACGAATGGCGGAGAAAGGAGAAAAATATGGGATTGAAATTTGGAAAGGTGCTGCATCTTGGGATCGTTGTGAGAGATTTGGAGAAAGCAGTAAAAATCTATGAAGAAGAATTGGGGATCGGACCGTGGAAGATCGAAAGTGCAAGTCCGTTTTTCGATGACAAACTTGTAAATGACGGTGTGGGACTGAATATCCGCACGGCAATTTTCCGCGGAGACGGATATGAGATCGAGCTTTGTACACCGACCGGACCGGGTGTATTTAAGGACTGGCTCGATCAGCATGGCCCGTCACTGCATCATGTGAAACTGGAATCGGATGCGACATATGAAGAAGTGACAGGAATGGCAGAGCGGGTGTCTGGAAGAAAACCATATCTGGATGTGCGCTGGCCGGACGGAAAACCATTGGTAGCGTATGCGGATCTGCTGGAAGAGACGGGGCTGCTTCTGGAAATCGGCGCAGATCAGTGAGGCGCGCATTCCGCCGCCGCATAGGCAACCGCATAATCGGTATCGTAAGAAAGGGAGATCATGATCGTCGTGATCTTCTTTTCTTTTGCCAATTGTTCTGCCTTGCCGTGCAGTGTGACCTGCGGCTGTCCGTTTTCATTTTCCAGAATCTCGATCTCATTCAGGCGGATCGCATTCCCGTCTAAATTCAAAGCCTTAAAAACGGCTTCTTTTCCGGCAAAACGTGTGGCATAGCTGTATAGCGGGAGGGGGCGGCTTTCGATCAGTTCGATCTCCGCAGGCGTATAGATTTTGCGGACAAACGGATCTTGCAGATCCGATACCGAAGATTCGATCTGATGGATATTTAAAATATCGGTTCCGATTCCATAGAGCATGAGATTTATCTCCTTCATTTGATAATAGGGTTATCGTCCTTGTACACTGGCGCTAATACAATTCTTTGATCTTTTGCGCAAATTCCGGTGAAATGTTCCGCTTGAATGTCAGATAGCCGGCGCCGACCCGCATCGTATTCAGCAGGTTCACAACTTCCGATACGGAGAGAAAGTCGGCTTCGTCGGATTCCAGCCAGATCCGCGCGGCGAGAAAATGCAGTTCCGAAAAGGCTTTGACAAAGTAATTCCGCAGTTCGTCATGAGGAAGTCCGTCGGTATCCATCATATCGTTGATCGTGTCGATCAGCAGATGTTTTAGCTTCTTTTCAAAATAAATATCGCCGTTCTGCAGATCGAGAAGCGCACGGATCGCCTCCTGATTGTCTTTGCAGAAATCAAACCAGACGATCAGATTCTGCGGCGGTTCGTAATCGAATTTTTCCAGAAATTCTTCGATCGGAAATCCGGAACGAGATTCGGCGTTAATCTGTGAAAAACGTGTTTGAATGTCTTTCAGCAATGTCTCCTGGATCTGTTCCATCAGTTCGTAAATGTCACTGTAATATTGATAAAAAGTTCCCCGCGTGATCTCGGACCGCGCGCAAAGCTCTTTGACGGTGATCTTATCCCATTTTTTTTCTTCTATCAATGAAAGAAAGGTATGTACGATACGCTTTCTGGTCTGTTCGGATTTTGCGGTTTTTCCGGCGGTAAAATTGTCGGCCATGCAAAAACTCCTTTCTGCTACGTTTTTAAAGTTTAAAATCCGTATTTATTTTACTAAAGCCGGAGAAGAAAAGCAAGAATTGAACACTTTTTTCAAAACTGTATGATTTGAACAGTTTGAGACAATGTGTTCTGTCGATTTTTCCTGTATTTTTTTAAAATGATAAGAAAGAAACGATGTTAAGGTCAAAGACTTTTGACCCCGGCATCTGATGAAAACACTGTCAGGAGGAAAAACACAAATGGGTGAAGTAGAAAAAATCTTAAAAACAGTGGACATGGATGGAGAACAGGTGGAAATCTGGATGACCAAAATGATGGATCCATGTACCGCGGAAGAATTTGAGGCGATGTCTCTGGAAGAGCGTGAGCACGCAAAAATCCAGCCGGCGCTCAACCAGCGTACATACAGCCCGGAAGACGGCATCATTTGTATGCAGGACGTTCCGGTAAAAATGCGCGACGGCGTGACGATCTACGCGGATATTTACAAACCGGAAGCAGAGGGAAAATACCCGCTGATCATTTCCTGGAGTTTCTATGGAAAACGTCCGTTTGAGGGACAGGCAGAGTGGCAGATCATGGGAGTTCCGCCGCACACAGTATCCGATATGTCCAAGTTTGAAAGCCCGGACCCGGGATACTGGTGCCGTCACGGTTACGCGATCGCCAATGTGGATCCGAGAGGAATCGGACATTCCGAGGGAGATTTCGTACAGTTCGGAACACAGGACGGAAAAGACGGATATGACTTTATCGAATGGGCAGCCGAGCAGGATTGGTGTAACGGACGCTGCGGTCTGGCAGGAAACAGCTGTGTAGCCATGACACAGTGGAGAATTGCCGCTCAGCAGCCGCCGCACCTTGCATGTATCGCACCGTGGGAGTCTACAACCGATATGTACAGAGAATCTCTGTGCGAGGGCGGAATCCCGGCAAAGACATTCGTTGCATTTGTTATGCGTGAGGCATGCGGACCGAACTACATCGACAACACTCCGATGAACCTGGAAAAATATCCGTTCGTAAACTGCACCTACTGGAAAGATAAAGAACCGGATTTCTCCAAAGTAAAGATCCCGGTATATCAGACCGCATGCTGGAATCATTTCCATCTGCGCGGATCGATGAATGCATTCCGCAAATGTAAATCCCGCCGGAAATGGCTGCGCGCGCACAGAAACTTCGAGTGGCCGGATGCGTACAGCAATGAGAATATCGAAGATCTGGAGAAATTTTATGCAAGATATCTGAAACTGGAGCGTAACGGCTGGGAGCTGACTCCGAAAGTCCGGATCGAAGTACAGGATGTCGGAGAGTTCAATTACCAGACAAACCGTGCGGAAGATTCTTTCCCGCTGAAACGTACAAAATACGAGAAGCTGTATCTGGACGCTTCCGACAATTCGATGAAGACAGAGCCGGTCAAAGATGCCGCACATGTATCTTATGACAGCGCGACCGGAGAAGTATGCTTCGATTACAAATTTGAGGAAGATACCGAACTGACAGGATATATGAAACTGCGTCTGTATGTGGCGGCGGAAAGCTACAATGATATGGATATTTTCGTAAACGTACAGAAATTAAGCACAACGGGAGAATTCCTGCCGATCACATTGTTCGGTGAAGATCATCCGGGTGTATGGGGCAAACTCCGTGCTTCCAGAAGAAAATTGGACGAGAAGCTTTCCACAGATTACTGTCCGGTACAGGCACATACATGTGACGAGAAACTGACGCCGGGAGAAGTTGTTCCGGTTGACATCGAACTTGTTCCGACAAGCCGTTTCTTCCACAAAGGACAGCAGATCCGTGTACAGGTTTCCGGACGCTACATCCGCGGAGACTGGTTTGAGCCGCTGACATGGGATACCGACAACAAAGGAAATCACCTGATCTATGCCGGAGGAGAATATGAGTCATTCCTGCAGATTCCGGTGATCCCGCCGAAATTCCAGGACGGAGACATCATCATCCGATAGAAAGAACAGTCAGAAAGCATAGAAAGACCGCGCACGCTGTATCACGGCGCGCGCGGATTTCCGGCTAAAACGGAAATCCGATTTAAGCCGCGCCGCATACAATAAGCGCAATAGGAACAACAAGCGCAGCAACCGCGGCATGCGCAGAAAGTAGAAAGAAAATATCACACAGAAAGCAGAAGGAGAATTAAGATCATGAGAGAAGAAGTATTAGCAAAAATCATTGAAAAAGCAAGCAAAATCTGGAATGCGGACGCTTCCGAGATGAATGAAAACACAGAGTTCGCAGCATTCAACCCGAAATCTGCAAACTACTCCCAGATGACAACATTTCTGGAGGATGAATTTGACGCAGAAGTACCGTACCTGAACTTCAAACGCTGCAAAACATTCGGGGAAGCAGCAGACTATGTAGCAGAATTACTGGATGAATAATAAGGAAGGTGCCATTGTGAATACATTTATCGAGACAATGACAGAGCGGGCAAAACAGTGCCCGAAAAAAGTAGCGTTTCCGGAGACCGGGAATGCGGATATCCTCCGTACCGCACAGCGGACGAAAGAACTGGGGATCGGTTTCCCGGTGCTGATGGGAAATCAGGAAGAGATCGAAGCGTTTGCCAAAGAAAACGGGATCGCGACAGACGGATTTACTTATTACGATTATACGGCAGAGGAAAACCGTCTTGCTCTGGCGGAAGAATATACGGCGAAGCATGAGGATTTCTCGGCAAAAGCTGTGGCAAGAAAATCAAAAGATCCGCTGAGAGCGGCGTTGTTTTTACTGAAACTGCACCATGTAGACTGTGTGGCGGCAGGAAAAGAATATTCCACCGGTGACGTGATCTTTGAATCCATCGCGATCGTAGGCATGCAGGAGGGCGTGGAGAGCGTATCCAGTCTCGGAATCGCAGACATTCCGGGATTTGACGGACCGCAGGGCGCAATGCTTGCACTTGCGGATTGTGCGATCACAGCACAGCCGGATGCAAAAGATCTGGCCGGCATCGCGATCTCTTCCGCGGACACGGTATCTACATTACTTGGATGGGATCCGAGAGTGGCAATGCTCGCATTTTCTACATGCGGAAGTTCCGAACACGAGAGTATCGAAGTGATCCGGGAAGCGATCGGTATTGTGAGAGGGAGCAGACCGGACATCAAGATCGACGGGGAGTTCCAGCTGGATTCCGCGATCATCCCGCAGGTGGCAGAACGGAAAGTGAAGTGGGAAAGCGATGTGGCAGGAAAAGCCAACGTCCTGATCTTCCCAAATCTTCATGCGGGAAATATCGGCGTGAAGCTGATCCAGATTTTCGGGCACGCCAATGCGTACGGTCCGGTGCTTCAGGGATTTGCACAGCCGGTATGTGATTTCTCACGGAGCGCTCCGGTTGACGAAATGCTCGGAAACGTAGCGATGCTCGTACTTCGTGCGGCAGCGGAAAATCTTGCGGAGAATGCGGACAACAATTAGGCGAGAGAAGAGTAAGAGAGAAAGGACGCATATCTGTGAGTAAGGCAAAAAAAACAAAAATTATCATTACGATCATCTGCATCTCGTTTATACAGGGACTGCAGTTTTGTGTATCCCCGGTGTTGGGGATGATCCAGGAACATTTTCCGGAAGTCGGCGTCAGCTTTGTACAGATGCTCGTCACCGTGCCGACATTTTTGTCCATCGTTGTGGCGATCGTTTCCGGCTGGCTCGTTGTGAAAGTCAGCAAGAAAAAAATGCTGATCTTTGCGGGACTGACTGCCGGGATCACCGGATTTCTTCCGTTTCTTGCGGATAACTTCTGGCTTTTGTTCGCATCCCGTACATTGTACGGCGTAGCGCTGGGACTTTGTATCGCATTGAACACCGCGGTCGTCGCGGAATTTTTCGAGGGCGACGAGCGGGTCAGCGTGATGGGGATCCAGGCGGCAAGTGTGGGCGCTGGTATGGTGCTTGTGACAACGCTTGGCGGCGCGCTGGGAGCGATGGATTTTCATTATGCTTACTATACAAATGTGATCGGATTTATTGCGATGATCCTGATCGCGCTCTGTCTGCCGGAGACCGGAACGGTTGCGGTGAGCGGAGAAAATAAGATCGAGCTGAACAAAGACGTGTATAAAACGGCGCTGCTCGGCGTGATCGAAATGCTGTTTCTGATCACATTTTCCACGAACATCTCGATGCATCTGTCGGGAAGTCTGGCAGGAAGTACGACTGTTTCGGGAAATCTGACCGGGATCTTTTCCGGCGCACAGATCGTGATCGGTCTGCTGCTCGGAGCGGTGACAAAAATCACGAAGAAATATACGCTTCCGGTTGCGATGCTCTCATTCAGTGTGGGAGGACTGTTGTTGATCCTGTTCCCGTCGAATTACGTACTGTTGATGGTGGGAGCCGTATTCTGCGGATTCTCCCAGGGAATGTTCATTCCGACCGCGATGGTGGAAGTATCCAACGCAGTAAAACCGACGTCCACGGCGATGGCGGCGGCATGTATGACTTGCGGAAACTGTTTTGGACAGCTGATCTCACCGACACTTCTGAATACGACCGCAGGAGCCGTATTCGGACAGGTGACGACGACGAACGTATATATCGTAGCGGTTGTCGGAATGACGATCGCGGCACTGGTCGTGATCGCGGCAACGGCGAGAAAGAAGAAAGCCTGACAGAGGCATCACCCTCCATATGCGGAGCAGGAACTTGTTTTCAGACTGTTCCCTGCATATGGAGGGTATGATTTAACCGTTGAATGATAAAAAAATAACAAAATATATTCCGAAAAAACAAAAGGAGGAAGAAAAGATGGGTGCAAAAAAATGGAAAGGGAAAGAACTGTATCCGCATTTGTTTTCCCCGCTTCGTATCGGTAACATCCGTATGAAAAACCGTATCATCGCAGCGCCGACCAGCCCGAGTATGATCACGACGGAGGGACATTTTACACCGGAAATGATCGCGTATCTGGAAGAAAAAGCAAAAGGCGGCGCGGGTGTTGTCACATATGGAGAGGCGATCGTACATTCCGCAACAGGAAAATCGCATAACAAGCAGCTGCAGCTGGATTCTTTTGGGGTAAAACAGGGAATGGCTCAGGCGGCTCGCGCGATCCACAATGCCGGAGCGTACGCCAACATCCAGCTTTCCCACGGCGGAAAGTACGGCGGACTTGCCAGTGTTGGCGGCGATCAGGACCGATGCGACGTGGCATACGGACCGAGTCATGAAGTGACGCCGGTCGGAGAAGTACAGGAGATGCCGAAAGAGCTGATCCTCGAAATCGTAGAATCTTATAAAAAAGCAGGTAAATTGTGCAAGGACTGTGGATTCGATATGGTACAGGTTCATGCGGCTCACGGATGGCTGTTCTCCCAGTTCTTATCGCCTGTGTTCAACCGGAGAACCGATGAATTCGGCGGAAGTCTTGAGAACCGGGCTCGTTTTCTTACGATGGCGCTGGATGCAGTGCGTGAGGGTGTGGGACCGGAGTTCCCGATCGAGATCCGCCTTTCCGGAGACGATCTGACCGAGAGCGGACTTGGACTTGCGGATTGTGTCGAAGTGGCAAAAATGGTGGACGATAAAGTCGATCTGATCAATGTATCCTGCGGAAATCACGAAGATCCGGACATGTTCTGCAGAACCCATCCGTCTGCATTTTATCCGCGCGGAGTCAATGTATATCTGGCGGCAGAGATCAAAAAACATGTGAAGACTCCGGTTGCCTGTGTAGGTTCCCTGAACGATCCGGCGCAGATGGAAGAGATCATCGCATCCGGTCAGGCTGACGTGGTGGAGATCGGACGTGCGATCCTTGCAGATCCATATCTGCCGGAGAAAGCATTGTGCGGATGTGCAGATGACATTACACCTTGTCTGCGCTGCTATGAATGTTTCGGCGAGACAGGAAAGAGCGAGACGGTCAAGTGTTCCGTTAATCCGACGATGGGACAGCAGCTTCCGGAGAAATACGGCAGAGCGGAAGCGCCGGTCAAAAAACGGGTTCTGATCGTAGGAGGCGGTCCGGCTGGAATGCAGGCGGCGCTTACAGCGGCAGCAAGAGGACATCAGGTGACACTGGCAGAAAAGGCAGATTGCCTCGGCGGAAATCTGTATGCGGCTTCGGCTCCTTATTTCAAGAAAGACATTGCGGATTTCTGCGAAGTGATGAAAAAACGTGTGGAGAGAGCGGCAGTGGAAGTACGGCTGAATACGGAAGTGACGCCGGAATTTATCGAGGCGTTTGATCCGGACGCATTGATCGTGGCGATCGGCTCCAAAGAACTGGTTCCGGGAATCAAAGGGATTGACGGCGCAAACGTTGTGATGGCAGCAGATGCGGAATTGCATCCGGAAAAACTCGGAAAACGGGTTGTGATCATGGGAGGCGGTCTGGTCGGAACAGAAGCGGCGGTATCTTTTGCTCATGAGGGTAAAACGTGCGCCGTGATAGAGATGCGCGATCAGGTTGCTGCGGATGCCAACTCATTCTACCGCGGCGGACTGATGCCGGAAGTAGAAAAATCCGCGGAAATCTATACCGATACAATGGTAAAAGAAGTAAAGGCAAACGGCGTGCTCTGCGAGCGGAACGGAGAAACATTTGTGATCGAGGCGGACACCGTTGTATGTGCGCTTGGTTATCGTTCCGATTATGGCAAAGTCGACGCGCTCTGCGAGAAAGCCGACGAATCTTATGTGATCGGAGACTGCAGCAAAGTCGGTCTGATCTATCATGCGGTAAATCAGGGATATTATACGGCGATGCAGCTGTAAAAGATTAGGTCTGTTCGGATACTATGAGGAAAATATAAGATGGAAAAACAGGTTTATCGTGCGGTTCGTTTCTGCCGGTAAACCTGTTTTTGTATAGGCGACAAGCCAAAGTCCGGGCTTGCCCGAGACCTTGGCGACTGCTTACAATCCCGGAATGTGTCTTTTGGCACTTCTGGTGTTTTATTGGGAACAGAGCAGAACCGACCGACGAATCGGGTTGTATTCGGAGGGAGCAGTATTATATAATGGTTTCAGCAAATACAGTGTACAGTTGAAATGGGGAATCGATATGAGTGAACTAAAGAATTTAAAAGGAAAGCTGTTGGTGGAACAGGTTGAGGAGGATCTGTGGGATCTGATCCGGCGGACACCCTATCGTGCAGGGCAAAAACTTCCGAACGAATACCGGTTGTCCGAACAGTTCGGTGTGAGCAGAAGCACCATAAGAGAGGCAATCCGGAGCTTGAGTTCCAAAGGGATTTTGGAAGTGCGGAGAGGATCGGGAACATATGTGGTGGAGGCGATGCTCCCGGAAAATGATCCGCTTGGAATCAAAGATTTTGAAGACAAAGAAGTGATCGCTCTGGATTTGGTGGAGGTTCGTCTTATGATAGAACCGGCTATGGCCGAGGCAGCGGCGCGAAATGCGACGGAAGAGGAAATAGAAGAATTGAAACGTCTCTGTGATCTTGTGGAGGAAAAAGGGCTTCGAGGAGAGAATTATATTGAAGAAGACATCGCATTTCATTGTTATGTGGCGGAATGTTCCAGAAATAAGGTTGTAGAACAATTGATCCCGATCATCGACACGGCGGTGATGATGTTTGTAAATGTTACACATAAAGGATTATTGAATGAAACTATACGCACTCATAGGGAGGTGGTGGATGCGATTGCTGCTCGCGATCCGGTAGGCGCGAGAAATTCGATGCAGATGCATATGACGTATAACAGAAGTCTGATCTTAAAACAGATCAAAGAAAGAAAATAATATAAAGCAAAGTGGTCTGTAAAAAGTTGTCCGAAAAAAAGTTGTCGGACAACTTTTTGCACATTTTTAAGAAAATATGTAAAATTAGTGAAAAATAGACAAGAAAAAGAAGCAAAAAGCTGCGAAAAACAAGTTTTATATTGCAAAAAGTAGAACACAAGGTGTCCGTCTTGTCTGATAAGTTGGTATATGATATCGTTTGATACAAACAAAGGCGCTGTTTGTTTTAAGAGAAAGTAATGAGGAGATATGTTGAGATGAAAGAACTGCATAGTCAGGAAGTACGAAAACTGGCACCGGAAAATGATCCGTTAAAAATCGGCATGGGTTGGACTGTTGAAGATCTGGAAAAACCGCAGATTTTGGTGGAGAGTACATTTGGAGACAGTCATCCGGGAAGTGCACACCTGAATCTTTTTGTGGAAAGAGCCATAGAGGGAATTTCCAAAGAGGGAGGCAAGGGAGCAAGATATTTTGCAACGGATATTTGTGACGGAATCGCGCAGGGACATGACGGGATCAATTATTCTCTGGCTTCCAGAGATATGATTGCAAACATGATTGAAATTCACGGAAATGCGACCGGGTTTGATGCGGGAGTGTTCATTGCAAGCTGTGATAAATCCGTGCCGGCGATTTTGATGGGGATCGGGCGGTTGAATCTTCCGGCTGTGGTTGTTACCGGCGGCGTAATGGAAGCAGGACCGGATCTGCTGACATTGGAACAGATCGGTATGTATTCTGCGATGTATCAGCGAGGGGAGATTTCCGAGGATAAGTTCCTCTATTATAAACATCATGCCTGTCCGTCCTGCGGAGCATGTTCGTTTATGGGAACGGCATCAACCATGCAGATCATGGCGGAAGCGCTCGGACTTATGATCCCGGGGACGGCGCTGATGCCTGCGACTTGTGACGAATTGAAAACGGCAGCATATCAGGCCGGAGAATTGGCTGTGAAGCTGGCGAAATCCGGTCTGAGCGCAAGGGATATTGTGACGAAAGAATCCTTTGAAAATGCGATCATGGTGCATGCGGCTATTTCGGGCTCGACAAACTCCTTACTGCATATTCCGGCGATCGCACATGAATTTGGAATTGAAATCGATGCGGATACATTTGACAGAATGCACAGGAATGCACATTATTTGCTGGATATCAGACCAGCGGGAAAATGGCCGGCACAATTTTTCTATTATGCGGGCGGCGTTCCGAGAATTATGGAAGAAATCAAATCCATGCTGCATTTGGATGCAAAGACGGTCAACGGAAAGACGGTCGGGGAGAATCTGGAAGCATTAAAGAAGCAAGGGTTCTATGAGAAATGTGAAGCTTATCTGAAGCCGTGGGGACTGAAAGCAACGGATGTGATCCGCACATTTGAAGAACCGATCGGAACGAACGGAACGGTAGCGATTTTAAGGGGCAATCTGGCGCCGGACGGGGCAGTTGTGAAACATTCGGCGGTACCGAAAGAAATGTTCCGCGCAGTACTTCGGGCACGCCCGTTTGATTCCGAAGAGGAGGCGATCGATGCGGTTCTGACGCATAAGATCCGTCCCGGAGATGCGGTGATCATCCGGTATGAGGGACCGGTTGGTTCGGGAATGCCGGAGATGTTTTATACGACGGAAGCGATCGCTTCGGATGAAGAACTTGCCAAGAGTATCGCGCTGATCACGGACGGAAGATTTTCGGGAGCGTCCAAAGGACCTGCAATCGGACATGTTTCCCCGGAGGCGGCTGCGGGAGGACCGATCGCACTTTTGGAAACAGATGATTTGATCTTGTTAGATATTGAAGACGGAAGCGCACAGGATATATGGAAGCGGATGGAATATGCGAAAGGGCTTGCGAAAGACGAGATGGAATATCTGAAACGGAGCGCATCGCCTCGTGTGGAAATGAAAAATATCGTAGTCGATCAGGAAAAGCTGAAATTGGAATATGTGCTTTTGGAGCAGGAGATCCGACTGCTTGAGATTCAGTATCGATATGATTTTTGAATGAAATACGATGATTTGTTTTAAAATCACCGGAAGTGCCAAAAGGCACATTCCGGGATTGTAAGCAGTCGCCAAGGTCTCGGGCAAGCCCGGACTTTGGCTCGTTGTCCCCACCTTTTTGCTGGTGAAAAAGATAACAAATATTACGGCCGTATCACGTCATGCACAGGAAAGCAAAAAATACTCGAATCCTGTAAATTAATAGACATAGAGAAACAAGTTATATTTATGGAGGGAACAAGATGAAAGTATTAGGGATTTCTTTCGGAAGAAAGAACCAGAGAAGTGACGTCATGGTAAAAGAAGCGCTGTTTGCAGCAAAGGCAGCAGGCGCAGACGTACAGTTCATCAACACAGTCCGCATGGACATCGGACACTGCCGTGCCTGCGATTATTGCAGCCGCATGCGCGACAACGGAGAGACAGAAATCCACTGTTGTATGAAAGATGACTATCACATTCTCGAAGAAGCATGTCTGGAAGCGGACGGAATCATCATTGCCGCACCGGTATATGCAGTCGGAATCGTCGGACAGTTCAAAAACTTCGTTGACCGTTTCGGACCGTCTCACGACCGCGCAGCGTTGATCGAGGAGAATAAGAAACGGAAAGCGGAAGGAAAACCGGAACTGGATCCGAGATACTTCAAAGACCGTTACACAGGATTTATTTCCGTAGGCGGTGCTGAGACTCACAACTGGGTATCTTTAGGACTTCCGATGCTGGATCTGTTCAGCTTCTCATTCTGCATGAAATGTGTAGGACATGTGGATGCATACGATCAGGGAAGAACCGGTCATCCGCTGTTTGATCCGGCGCTGATGGAGAAATGTGCAGAACTCGGAAAAGCAGTTGCAGAATCACTTGGAAAACCGTACGACGAAGTGGACACATGGGTAGGCGACGAGGGTGTATGTCCGGTATGCCACAATCCGCTTTTGAGCATGAACGGAACAACACATGTAGAATGCCCGATCTGCGGTATCTGGGGAGATCTTTCCGTGGACGGAGACAAGGTGAAGGTAGAGTGGTCCGAGAAAGAGATCGCGCGTGCGAGAAATACAAATATCGGAATTTACGAACATTACAATGAGATCCAGAACATGATTAAGGTTTGCGTACCGAAGCTGGTTGCCAACAAAGATACGCTTCCGAAGATGATGGAAAAATACGAAAAGTTTGACGAGACGATCGCAAATATGTAATGTCAAAGGAATGACATGGAGGGAATCATGAAAGAACAAAAATTAAATGCATACGGTATGGCGCCGTTGACTGCAAAACATTATTTTGTATATGGAATGGGTAACTTTGCATCACAGCTCTCCTGGACAATGGTAAGTACATATCTGTCTATTTTCTACACAGACGTGTTCGGACTTGGTACCGGAGCAGTAGCGCTGTTGATGTTGATCGCAAAAGTATGGGACGGAATCAATGACCCGATGATGGGAACTTTGATGGAGCGTACGCATACAAAATACGGAAGATTCAGACCTTACATTTTCGTAGGTGCGATCTTCCTCGTAATCTTTACGATTTTGACATTTACAGTACCGGGATTTGGCGGACCGGCAAAACTGGTTTATGCGTATATCACTTATATCGGACTGGGAATGTCCTACACAGTAACAAACGTACCGTATTTGGCTTTGCCGGTTGTTATGACCCGTGACCCAAAAGAGATCAACAAACTGAATGCGGCACAGATGATGGGTATGACGATCGGTCAGATCATCCTGAATCTGTTCGTATTGAAACTGGTTCTCTGGTTTGGTAAAGGCGATGAAGCCGCAGGGTATCAGTCTACGGCAATCCTGCTGGCATTACTTGCACTGCCGATGTTCTGGGCAGTTGCAATCATGTCAAAAGAAAGAATTACCGTAAAGAAAGAAGACCAGGGAAGAATCATAGATGGTCTGAAACTGGTATTCAAGAACAAGAACCTTGTATGTGCGATGTTCTATTCATTCTTTAATATGTTTGGTATTCTTGGACGTATTTCCGTGGCGGTATATTTCTATCTGCACTGCGTACAGAACTTTGCATTCATCACGATCTTTATGATGATGCAGATGATCGTCGGAACATTGATCATGCCGTTCACACCAAAGGTGATCGATAAATTCGGAAAGAAGAATACAGCGATCCTTTCCATGGTAATCCAGGGATCCGCGCTGATCATTCTCTTCTTCGGACCGTATGAAAATATCGTATTTGATTTCGTTGTACTTGTATATTACGGACTTGGATATGTAGCAGGACCGTGTGGAGCCGGTATGATGGTTGATGCTATCGATGATTTCGATGACAAATACGGATATAGAAACGATGGTATGGCATTCTCATTCCAGGGAACTGCTATTAAGATCGCAACAGCAATCGCAAACTCTCTGTTCCTTGTAGTTATGGGAGCATTCGGATATCAGGGTGGCGTTGACATCACACCGCATATCCAGCAGGGTATCAACATTGCAGCGAACTTACTTCCGGGACTTGTATTCTTGATCGGAATCATTCCGTTGGCTATGTACAAACTGGACAAACCGGGATACATGGACGGTGTTCGTGAAAGACTGACTGCAAGAGATAAAGCAAAAAGAGAAGCGGAAGCAGCAGCTCAGGAAGAAAAAGCAGCAGTAACTGAATAAGAATAAGAGATCGTTTCCAACAGGGAGCAGGCGTGATTCGTATGAGTCGCATCTGCTCCCTGTTTGTATTTATACACTCTTCCTCTCGACCAGCTGTGTGGAGATCTCGATCTTGACCGGCTGCGTCCCTTTTTCTGTCAATAATGTGATCAGTCTCTGTACCGCGATCTTTCCCATATATTGCTTCGGGACATGGATAGTCGTGAGCGCCGGTTCGATGATGGTACTCATCGGAATATTGTCAAATCCGACGATCGCAATATCTTCGGGAATCCGATAGCCGTATTCTTTCAGCGCTTTCATGGCTCCGACTGCGATCAGGTCATTGTCGGCGAAATAGCATGGGGCGAGCTTTTCCCCTGCGTTTAAAATCTCTTTCATATCGGCATAAGCGCCGTCGATGGAGGGCGTAAGAGCATGAACGATACTTTTGGATGAGGACATGCCGTAGGCGCGCACCGCTTTGAAAAACCCGGAGTTGCGTTCGGCAAAGTTGCCGATGGCGTAGGAAGATTTTAAATATCCGGGCTGTTTCTGCGTCTTTTTGATCAGATGGCTTGTGGCAAGGTAAGCTCCCTGCACATTGTTGATGAGTACATAGTCGCAGGCAACCGTTTCAAAATAGGTATCAAGCAGAACAAAAGGAATGGAGAGATGCTGAAATAAAAGTGCGTCTTCTTTCTGCATCTCTGTTCCGAGCAAAATGATCCCGATACAGTCGGAATATTGGATTTCTTCGATCTGCGGCAGCAGTTCGTCATTTTCTCCGAGCAGATAGAGGATTTTTAATTTATACCCGGACTGCTGGCAGGCGTCGGTGATCCCCTCGGAAAGTTGTGAAAAAAACGGCGTGTCATCGACAATCGCGCCGTGCTTTTTATAGATGACAAGATAAATCGTTCCGGCGGCATTTTGCTTTTCCGTAATGCGCGTGAAATCATAACCGTACCGGTCGGCGGCGTCTAAAATCCGTCTTCGCGTGTCGGTGCTGACGCCGGGCTTGTTGTTCAAAGCCATAGAGACGGCCGCCGCGGAAAGATTCAGTTTCTTGGCAAGTTCTTTTGCTGTGATCGACATCTTGATCCTCCTTTGGAAATGTTTTATTTCATTATCAACCAAAATCCCTTAAAAATCAAGAATTAAGCTTGAAATTAAGTGAAATATTCTTAATAGTGTAATGATATTAAGTTGATAAAAATCTATAATTTAGGAAACGAAACAGAAATAAGACAAACGGAGGAGTATGTCATGAAAAAAATCAAATTAGGTTATGTGCCGACAAGAAGAAGTATTTTCAGCGCACCGGATGCGATCAAATATCGCGGACTGACTGCGGATCGGCTGACGGAACTTGGAATTGACTTTGTTGATATCACGGACATCAACGAGGAGGGGCTGTTATATGATGATCGGGATGTGGAGAAGATCGCGGAGAAATTTGAAAAAGAGGGCGTGGACGGTCTGATGCTCGCACATTGCAATTTCGGAACCGAGTATGTCTGTGCAAGACTGGCAAAACGGCTCGGACTTCCGGTACTGCTTTGGGGACCGCTGGACGAGCGCCCGGAACCGAACGGGGAGCGTCTTCGCGATACGCAGTGCGGTTTGTTCGCGACCGGAAAGGTGCTGCGGCGATTCCGGGTGCCGTTTACATACTTGACGAACTGCCGTTTGAGTGATCCGGTTTTCGAGCGCGGCGTACGGGATTTTCTGGCAGTCTGCAATGTTGTAAAAACATTTAAAAATATCCGGATCCTGCAGATTTCGACGCGTCCGTTCGATTTCTGGACGACGATGTGCAATGAGGGAGAGCTGCTGGAGAAGTTTAATATCCAGTTATCGCCGATCCCGATGACGGAACTCATTGAAGAAATCAAGGCAGTCAAGGAGGAAAAGACAAAACTAAATGAAATGCTCGATGTGATCCATGAGACGATGGAAGTGCAGATCAAAGAAAATGAAGTGGAAAATGTAGCGGCGCTTGCGGCGGCAATGAAAAACCTCGTGGAAAAATATGGCTGTCAGGCAGCGGCGATCCAGTGCTGGAATGCATTGCAGACGGAAATCGGGATCATGCCTTGCGCAGCCAATGCGATTTTAAATGAAGAGGGCATTCCGGTCGTCTGTGAGACGGACATTCACGGAGCTGTGACGGCGTTGCTTGTGGAAGCGGCCGGGATGGGAGAAGTGCGCAGCTTCTTCGCGGACTGGACGATCCGCCATCCGGATCTGGACAACGGAGAATTACTGCAGCATTGCGGACCATGGCCGGTATCGGTAGCTGCGGAGAAACCAAAACTGACCTATCCGCTTGCGTTTGATCATCCGGGAAGCCTGACAGCCGAAGCAAAACACGGGGATGTGACATTGTGCAGATTTGACGGTGACAACGGAGAATATTCGCTGCTGCTCGGACGTGCAAAAGGCGTGGACGGACCGAAAGGAATGGGAACGTATCTCTGGGTGGAAGTGGAGAACATCAAACGTCTGGAAGCGAAGATCGTGGAGGGACCGTATATCCATCACTGTGTCGGAATCCACAAAGACGTTGTTCCGGTGTTGTATGAAGCATGCAAATATATCGGCGTCGCACCGGATCTTTATGATCCGATCGAAGAAGAAGTGAAAGCTTATCTGAGAGGAGAATGAGGGGATGAGAGAAGAAAACGGGCAGAAAAGAGCGGAATATGAGCAGATAAAAGCGGAAAAGAATCTGAAAAGACTGGCATATGATTTGCGGGAAGACACGGTCGATCTGATCTGCGCCGGAAAAGCAGGTCATATCGGCGGCGACATGAGTGTGATGGAAATTCTTGTGGAACTGTATTTCAGACAGATGAATATCAGTCCGGAAAATCAGGAGGATAAAAACAGAGATCTGTTTGTGCTAAGTAAAGGGCATTCGGTAGAAGCTTATTATTCCGTGCTTGCGGAGAAAGGTTTTTTTTCAAAAGAAGAACTGCACCGCACGTTCAGTAAATTTGGCTCGAAATTCATCGGTCATCCGAACAATAAACTTCCGGGGATCGAAATGAATTCCGGTTCTCTCGGACACGGGCTTCCGGTCTGTGTCGGCATGGCGAAAGCCGGAAAAATGGATGGAAGAACGTATCGGGTCTATACCGTGATGGGAGACGGCGAGCTGGCGGAGGGATCCGTCTGGGAGGGCGCGATGGCGGCAAGCCATTATAAGCTGGATAATCTCTGTGCAATAGTAGACCGGAACCGGTTGCAGATTTCGGGAAATACGGAAGATGTGATGGCGCACGACGATCTGTGCGAACGGTTCCGCAGTTTCGGATGGCATGTGATTGATGTGGCAGACGGCAATGACATTGACGAACTCCATGCCGCATTTGAGGAGGCAAAGACCGTCAAAGGGAAACCGACGGTGCTGATCGCCAACACGATCAAAGGAAAAGGATCTTCCGTTATGGAAAATCAAGTCTCCTGGCATCATAAAGTGCCGAATGCAAAGGAATATACACAGATCATGGAAGATTTCAAACGGGCAAAGGAGGCATTTTAGGAATGGGAAATACAGCGAATAAGCAGATGATCTGCGAAGTGCTGATGGAAGCGGCAAAAACAGATAAAAATATCGTGGCGCTGTGCAGCGATTCCAGAGGAAGCGGATTTTTCACACCGTTTGCTCAAAACTACCCGGAGCAGTTCGTGGAGACCGGGATCGCAGAACAGAATCTGGTCAGTATTGCCGCAGGTCTTGCAAAATGCGGGAAAAAAGCATATGCGGTCTCTCCCGCGTGTTTTCTCTCCACGAGAAGTTATGAGCAGTGCAAGATCGACGTGGCATATTCCGACACGAATGTGAAACTGATCGGGATCAGCGGCGGCGTCAGTTACGGAGCGCTCGGCATGAGCCATCATTCCGCGCAGGATATTGCGGCGCTGAGCGCGATCCCGAATATGCGCGTTTACATTCCAAGCGATGCATATCAGACCGAAGCGTTGACAAAGGCATTATTGAAAGATGAAAAACCGGCTTATATCCGGGTCGGAAGAAATGCGGTCGATCCGGTTTATGAGGAGGGAAACGTTCCGTTTGAAATGGATCATGCGACCGTTGTGTGCGACGGAAGTGATGTGGCGATCGTGGCATGCGGCGAGCTGGTAAAACCGGCAAAAGACGCGGCAAAACTGTTGGAACAGGAGGGCATTTACGTCCGGGTATTGGATATGTACTGTGTGAAACCGCTGGATCGAGAGGCTGTGATCGAGACTGCGAAGAATGTGAAAGCGGTCGTGACGGTGGAAGAACATGCGCCGTTCGGCGGACTCGGTTCCATGGTCGCGCAGGTGGTCGGAGAACATTGTCCGAAAAAAGTGGTGAACCTTTCTCTGCCGGACGCACCGGTCATCACCGGAACATCGAAAGAGGTATTCGATCATTACGGTCTGAACGCGGAGGGGATCGCAGCGAAAGTGCGGGAGATTTTGGACTGATCGGAGGAAATGGTGATGATTGAAAACAGGAAAGAGACGGGCCGGAAATCCGATGGACTGCAGCCGAAGAGGCAGGACATGGTGCCGCGTTATCTCATCGGGATCGACCAGAGCACGCAGGGAACGAAAGCGATCCTGCTGGATGACTTCGGGCGGCTTCTGATTCGGACCGATCTGTCCCATCGGCAGATCATAAGCGAGAAAGGCTGGGTTTCCCACGATCCGGAGGAAATCTATGCCAATACAATCAGGGTCATAGAAACTCTGCTGGAAAAAGCGCAGATCCCAGCCGAACAGATTGCCGGTGTCGGGATCAGCAATCAACGCGAGACGAGTATGATCTGGGAAAAAGAGAGCGGGCGTCCGATGGCGGATGCGGTCGTCTGGCAGTGTGCGCGAGCCGAAGAAATCTGTGCGCGTCCGGAAGTAGAAGCGCATGCCGATGAAATTTATGAAAAGACAGGATTGAAATTGTCCCCGTATTTTCCGGCGGCGAAATTTGCCTGGCTTCTGGAACATACGGAGGGCGCGAAAGAAAAAGAAGCGGCAGGCGAATTGTGTATGGGAACGATGGATGTCTGGCTCGTGTACAAACTGACCGGAGGTCTTTCTTACAAGACGGATTATTCCAATGCATCGCGGACACAGCTTTTTCACCTTTCCGAGTTAAAATGGGATGAAAAGATCTGTGGGCTGTTCGGGATCCATACGTCGTCGCTTCCGGTAGTATGTGATTCGGATTCTTGTTTCGGGATGACGGATTTTGAGGGACTCCTGCCGCATCCGGTTCCGATCCACGGCGTGCTGGGGGATTCTCATGCGGCATTGTTCGGACAGGGATGTCTGCTTCCGGGAACAGGAAAAGCGACATACGGAACCGGTTCGTCGATCATGATGAACACCGGCGATACGCCGATCCGAAGCAAAAACGGTCTTGTCTCCTCGATTGGCTGGAAATTAGGCGGAAAACTTGTGTATGTGTTGGAGGGGAATATCAATTATACGGGAGCGGCGATCAGCTGGCTGAAAGATCAGGTGAGACTGATCGACAGCGCCGGAGAGACCGAACATTTATGCCGGGCGGCAGTCAAAGACGACGATCTTTATTTTGTCCCGGCATTTACCGGACTCGGCGCGCCGTATTGGAACAGCGCATGCAGAGGCTCCTTAAGCGGGATCGGCAGGACGACCGGGCGGGAAGAAATCGTCCGTGCCTGTGTGGAAAGCATTGCGTATCAGATCCGGGACGTTGTCGATGCAATGGGGGCGGACGCCGGGATCTGTCCGGCGTCTCTTCGCGTGGACGGAGGACCTACAAAAAATACATATCTGATGCAGTTCCAGAGCGATATGCTCGGCAGTGAAGTCCTCGTATCCGATTCGGAAGAAATGTCCGCGATCGGCGCGGCATGTGCGGCAGGGATCGTGCTTGGCATATTGCCGGCAGATGTGACGGAGCAGATCAAAAGGATGGCATATCATCCGCAGATGGACGAAGAATTGCGGATAAAAAAATGGAACGGCTGGAAACGAGCCGTCGTATCGATTTTGTAACAGCATGATATAGGAGGAAATGACAATGGAAAAATTGCAGATATCGAAAAACGGCAGGTATTTTACCTATCCGGACGGCACACCGTTCGTGTGGCTTGCCGATACGGCATGGACGATGCCGCAGCGAATGAAGTGGGACGACGTGACCTATTTTATGGAAGAGAGAAAACGCCAGGGATTTACCGTGCTTCAGATCGTGGCGCTGGATCCGGAGCGGGATATCGAGATGCGAAATCCCACAGGAGAAAAAGCGCTCCTCGACGACGATCTTCTGACGCCGAATGAGCGGTATTTTTCGTATCTGGACTGGATTCTGGACAAGGCGGCGGAATATGGATTTTATGTTCTGCTGCTTCCGGTCTGGGGACAGCTCGTAGTCGGACATGACTGGGGCGGTAAAACTTACGAAAAAACAGTGACCGAAGCCAATGCATATCAATATGGAAAATGGATCGGCGAGCGTTACAAAAATAAGAATCATATTTTATGGTGTCTGGGCGGAGACCGTCAGCCGATCCATCTCGGAGTGGATTATCGTCCTGTATGGAGAAAAATGGCAGAGGGACTTGCAAAAGGGATCACCGGAAAGGATCTGCATTATAATAGGAAAGATCCGGCGTGGGAAAAACTGATGATTACCTATCATGCCTGCCACGAACGGGAGACCGGGGAATGTTCGACAATGTCGTACTGGACGGACGAAGAAGCGTGGATCCGTTTTATCATGCTGCAGTCCGGACATGGACTGGAACCGAAGAACTACGAACTTGTGAAAAAAGAATATGACCGGCAGCAGGTAATGCCGGTGTGGGACGGAGAACCGGCATATGAAATGATGCCTACAAGTTGGCCTCCGGTGAACGCGTCGTTCCATGGATCATGGATGGTGAGAAAACGGGCGTATTGGAGTTTGTTTGCAGGTTCCTTTGGGCATACTTACGGACATTGTTCCGTATGGTGTTCGATTGCCGAAAAAGAAAAAAATGCGATGAGCAGACTGACCTGGTATGAGGCGCTGAAATGCGAGGGCGCCGAGCAGATGAAATATTTGCGTGCGCTGATGGAAGATCTCCGGATCATGACATACCGTCCGGCACAGGATCTGCTTCCGGAAGAAAATGATTCCGTGGAAATGGATCTGCACCGGCAGTGTTGTTTGAATGAAGCGGACAAAACCGTCTGTGTTTATCTGCCAAGCGGCGGTACGGCAGAAGTGGATCTTAGAAAAGCCGGGTATGGAGATGTCGCTTATATCTGGTGGTATGATCCGCGAGACGGAAAATTCTATACATCTGACGGAAAAGAAACGGAAAATGCGCAGAAGATGATAGTGTCAGCCGGAAAACTGCAGGCGGAATCGCCGGAAGCAGGGAAAGAGAAAGACTGGGTTTTAATCGTGAAGAAAGAGGACGGAGAAAATCCGATCTGTGACAAAGTATATTTCGACGCGGAAAAAGAGGGACAATTAAAGAAAGTGTTTGTTTGGTAAAGTAAAAGGATGAAATCACCGGAAGTGCCAAAAGGTACATTCCGGGATTGTAAGCAGTCGCCAAGGTCTCGGGCAAGCCCGGACTTTGGGTATACAAAAAGACAAGAATCAATGACGGATTCTTGTCTTTTCTTTTCGTCGGCATTGTAAAAAATAGCGAAAAACAAACTATTTTGAAAAGAATAGATAAGAACGGGAGAGAAAAAATAAAGAGAAACATTTATAATAAATGATAAATTTCCACAGTGTGTGGACTGCGGAGGCGGAATTTTTTGCCGAAGTAAGAAATTTTAGTACAATGAATTGAAGAGAAAGAGGAGAGATCATGGAGAAGAAAAAGGTAGTCGGTTTTTCATTCGGACGAAAAATGTCCAATACAGAAGTGATGATCAAAGAAGCATTGCTTGAGTGTGAAAGAGCCGGAATGGAGATTGAGTTTATTCGCTGCGATGAATTAAATATTCACATCTGTACAGGATGCTGTGCCTGCGTAGGCGGGCTGATGTCCGGAAGAGGAAGAGGCGCCTGCGTACATAAAGATGACGATTTCCATATCATCGAAGAAGCGCTGATGTCAGCAGATGCAGTGATCGTCGGATCTCCGACCTACGAGTTTGCACCGACAGGAAACTTTAAAGTAGTCTGCGACAGAATCGGACCTGCACACGATAAGACATTCCGCGGACCGGCGATCGAACAGGGAATCGCAGAGGGAAAAGATCCGAGTCAGTATCCGGATGTGCGCAGTACAAAACCGCGTGTCGGAGCATTGATCACAGTCGGAGGAGCAAGAACAGAGAACTGGCTGTCCTTATCCCTGCCAAACATGCATGAATTTACATTCCCGATGGGAATCGACGTGATTGATCAGTATAAATATTTCGGAGCGATGAATATCGAACATGTACTCGGACGCCCGGACGTTATGGAGCGGATGAAAACATTGGGATCTCATATCGTAGAAGCGCTGAACGCAGAGACAGAAGAAGAACGTATCCGTTACCGCGGCGATGAACAGGGAATCTGCCCGGTTTGTCATCAGGATCTTCTGACAGTCGGATTCGGCGGAAATAAAGTAGAATGTCCGGTCTGCGGAATTGAGGGAACACTTGATATCGTGGACGGAGAGATCAAAGTGGAATTCTCTGAAGAACAGCAGAATCGTTCCAGACTGCGCGACGGCGGAAAATGGGAGCACTCCAATGAGATCCGCGACGGTGCGATGACACAGAAAAAAGTGGAGAACTTAAAAGAACTGAAAATGAAATATATCGGCGTCGGTGAAAAATAGGAATTGACATTGTGAACGGATGTGGTAGAATTGATAAAGATTCCTACGAGGGAGTAATCGGCATGATCGCGTGTCCGGGCAAAAGCCTGAAAAGATGACGGATCATGCAGTATGATCGACATAATGGTGAGAAACACCCGGTGATACTTGAAATGATGAGACTCATGGACAGCTTATGAGAGGCTGTCTGTGAGTTTTTTTGTTGCATGGGAAGTGGAAAGGAGAAAATATGGGAACAGCAGAATTGTTTATTTTAGCAGTAGGATTATCAATGGATGCATTTGCGGTGTCTGTCTGTAAAGGACTTTCATTAGGAAAGATCAATTGGAAGCATATGCGCGTTGCAGGCGCATGGTTTGGAGGATTTCAGGCGCTGATGCCGCTGATCGGATATTTGCTTGGAAGTATGTTTATGGATCTGATCACAAGTGTGTCGCACTGGATCGCATTTGTTCTTCTGCTCATAATCGGAGGCAGTATGATCCGGGAAGCATGCAGCGATGCGGAGTGTGTGGACGCGTCGATGGATATGAAGTCCATGTTCCTGCTTGCAATTGCGACAAGCATCGATGCACTGGCAGTCGGCGTTTCGTTTGCCTTTCTCAAGGTCGCGATCGTTCCGGCAGTCTGTCTGATCGGGATCATCACGTTTGTCTGTTCAGCGGCTGGAGTGAAGATCGGAAGTCTGTTTGGTGTGCGGTATCGATCGAAAGCAGAGTTGTGCGGCGGTGTGATCTTGATCCTGATCGCAGTGAAAACGCTGGCAGAGGGGCTGGGGAGTATCTGAATATAGAAAGTTGATCAGAGAATTTGATGATTAGATTAATGCGGTCAATTGAATTAATGCTGACTTGAAATTTTGGAATGGTGTAGCTTTTTTAGTTTATCTGTGCTATCATACAGGAAAAGCATTATATTTCTGACGGATTTCGTTCTAAGCGGTATGAACCGCGTCCAACATTCTATTGACACATCCGGAAAATCTCAATGCTTTTGGTTTCATTTACAATAGCATAGTGACGATCGATCAAACAGGGAAAAGTGGCGCGACGATGCCGGCAGTCAACCGGACATTCAAATCAACGGTATTCATTATGCTGTTTGAGGACAAGAAAAATCTGTTGGAACTTTATAATGCAATTAGTGGAAAACATTATACAGACCCGGAACTTTTGGAAATCAATACACTGGAAAATGCCATTTACATGTCGATCAAGAATGATGTTTCGTTTCTGATTGACGGCAGGCTTTCTCTCTATGAGCATCAGTCGACGTATAATCCGAATCTGCCGCTTCGATTTTTACTTTATATTGCGAATCAATACGCAAGTATTACAAAAGATGTCAATTTGTACGGAACAAGGCTCGTGGAGATTCCGACGCCGGAGTTTATTATTTTCTATAATGGCAGAAAAGACTGTCCGGATCGCCAGGTGCTGCGTCTATCTGATATGTATACGGTGAAAGAGAAGTCCTATAAGTTGGAGTTGGAAGCGACGATGCTGAATATCAACGGAACACATAATCAGAATTTGAAAGAAGCTTGTCGGACGCTGAAAGAATATGCGATTTACACAGATAAGATCCGTAAGTATACAGAGAAAATGAGTCTGGAAGATGCGGTGGAGCTGGCAATTTGCGAGTGTATAGAAGAGGGAATCTTAAAAGAATTTCTGGAGAAACACAGAGCGGAGGCAAAAGCGATGAGTATCTTTGAATATGATCAGGAAAAGCATATACGGATGGAACGTGAAGAGGCATGGGAAGAGGGACGACGTGAAGGAAGAGAATCCGGTCTCCGTGAAGGAGAGGAGAAAGCGTTACTTCTTGCAAAACGGATTTTTAAGTTGGCGCAGACAGGAAAGTCTTCGAAAGAAATTGCCGAAATTTGCGGAATCAGCGAGGAGAAAGTAAAGCAGATTTTGGAATAGAGATAATAAGGGAATATGAGGAAAAGAAAGGAGAGGCACCTGCCGCAGGATGAATTGCGGCAGGTGCCCCTGGCAAAATGGGAGGGATGCGTCAGCAGACACCAACGCGATAGCAAGGATTTACATATAATCTTTCAGAACTTGATGATCGCGCAGCACTTTTTCAATGACGGTGCCTTTTACAAGTTTGATCAGTGGTTTCTTCAAGGCATTCAATGGACCGGGGAGTTGGATTTCCAGCGGTGACATTCCGTCCATCAGTTTTACGGAGCTGTCCAGTAGTTCGCGGATATCATAGACGCTGCCCCAGACTTCCGGCACGCCGCGATCCACGCCGAGCAGTCCGTAAACGGCTTCCATTGCGGTACGTACCGAATATTCGGTTGTAAATACCGTATCCCGCGGCGTATCGGCAAACTGGCCGAGGAACGCAAAGTTGACGCAGCCATCCGGAATGACGTCCGGGCGGTCGCCTTTTGCGCGCGGCATGAAGAATGCAGTGATATACGGCATCATGGTCGGTACGCAGACTGCGCTGTTCTCCGCGAGATCTTCAATCTGGTCAGTCGGTACGCCAAGATGATACAGCCATTCCTCGGTGATCTCTTTTCCGGTACAGTCTTTCATCGGTTTTTTAATAAAATCACCGGGAACATCGGTAAACAATCCGTAAACCCAGACGCAGACTTTGTCTTTGCCCTGTGTTTTAAATTGTCCCTGTCGGTTGATCGTCCAACTCATCAGCCATTTGGAATCCATGCAGCTGACGATACCGCCGGTCACTACTTTTCCGGTGCGGGGATCTCGTTTGCAGATGTTGGTGATGTAAGGGATGATCTTTTCATCCAGCGTGGTGATCGTTGCGGATTCCCAGTTTGTTTTGGCGATATCGGAGCAGAACTTTTCAGGGTGTCCGAATGAGGGATCCTGTCTGGCGATATTTTTCCAGAGAGTCCAACAGCCGCTTGTGCGTACTTCGGCGTCGCCGTTCGGAGCGTGGTTCTGATCGCCGTAGATCGTCCCCTCTGTACAGCTTCCGTTTGTGACAAAGACAAGATCGTTTTCTGTCAGAAGAATGCCCTTTTCGACGCCTTTGACTTTACACTCGATCGCGCTTGCAATCTTTTTTCCGTCTTTAAATTCAAAGACTACATTTGTCACTTCGGTATTGAATTGAAAATCAACACCGGCATTTTCCAGATACTTCTGCATGGGAAGGATCAGGGATTCATACTGATTATATTTGGTAAATTTCAATGCGCTGAAATCCGGAAGTCCGGCGATATGGTGGATAAAACGTTGGAAGTAGAGTTTCATTTCCAATGCGCTGTGCCAGTTCTCAAATGCGAACATCGTCCGCCAGTACAGCCAGAATGTGGAACTGAATACCTCATCGTCAAACACGTCTTCGATGGTTTTATCATAGAGATCTTCGTCTTTTGTCATGAACAATTTCATGATCTCCATACAGCCTTTCTGGCTCAAATTGAACTTCCCGTCGGTGTGCGCATCCTGACCGCGGTTTATCGTAGCGCGGCAGAGAGAATAGTTCGGATCGTGTTTGTTCAGCCAGTAATATTCATCCAGAACCGACACACCGGGAGTTTCGAGGGAGGGAATACTGCGGAACAGATCCCAAAGGCACTCGAAATGATTTTCCATTTCACGTCCGCCGCGCATGACATAACCGCGGGTCGGATCTTCGATTCCGTCGCAGGCGCCTCCGGCTACATCCATTGCTTCCAGAATATGGATGTGAGATCCCGGCATCTGTCCGTCGCGGACAAGGAAGCAGGCTGCGGAGAGTGCGGCAAGACCACTGCCGACGATGTAAGCATTTTTCTCATCGACGCCCTCCGGTTTTTCCGGACGGGCAAATGCTTCGTAATTACCGTTTGTGTAATAAATCCCCTTTTTGTTTTTCTCGTGTTTTCCAAGTTCTGTGTTGCGGTAATTCGGATCCTTTCTCACTGCTGATTCCGAATGAGATGTTGCCTCATTCTGTGATTTTTTCTTCAAAAGTGCTGCAGCACCGACACCGGCAGCGGCAAGTGTGGCAGCGCCGACCGCGATATTTTTCTTTTTCATTGTATAAGACCGCCTTTCTGATAGAAGTATGATTTTTAATGGTTGCACTGATCATAAGATAGTCTGTACACATTTACAATTTACAAAACAGGGGAAATGTAAAGATTTTGATCATTTCCCCTGTTTTGTAAAGTTCTGTATGGAATTGAAAATATTGCCATGCATTGTCGTGCTGATATGATCGACAAGTTCGTCATAGTCAGCTTTCATACCTTGTTTGATCCAGTCCAGCATGACGCCGACGAAACTGTATTTATAAAAATCGGCGATAAATTTTGTGGCGTCCTCGGAAAGTCCGGTTCCCTCTGCCTGCTCCCGGACAACATCGGCAATCAGCGCGTAGGTCAGTTTGAACAGATAATTTTCGATCTGTTCCCGGCTGATGGAATGGTAGGCGTTCAGGATAAACGGCTTATTTGCCAGAACGGCTTCAAAAATCTGCCGCAATCCCTCCTGCCATGTGGCATATGTCTTTTTTCCCTGGAGCGCTTTGGTCGCGTCCTCCAGACAGGACCATTCCACCAGATCGTAAATATCTTTGAAATGATAATAAAAAGCCATACGGCTGATGCCGCAGTCGTTGGTCAGATCCTGGATCGTGATCTTATCCAACGGTTTTTCAAGAAGAAGCTTTTTTAAGGACGCTTCCAGATCCTGTTTGGTCGTATGTGACATGTAAAAACCTCCGGACTTTACAGATGGAAAATCAAAGTGGCGATCCGGAAATAGATGATGATCGAGCAGGCGTCCACGATCGTAGTGATCAGCGGAGCGGCCATGATCGCCGGGTCGCAGTGCAGTTTTTTCGCAAAGAGCGGCAGAAGTCCTCCGATCAGTTTGGAAATGATGATCGTCGCCATGAGTGACAGCGACACAACGACCGCGAGCGTTACGCTTTTGTACATGATCCAGATACGCAGACCATTTGCAAGGGAAAGCGCCGCGCCTACGATCAGGGAAATGCGGAACTCTTTGAACAGCACACGAAATACGTCACTCAGCTTAATCTCGTCCAGTGCAAGCCCGCGGATGATCAGCGTGGAACTCTGAGAACCGCAGTTTCCTCCGGTGTCCATCAGCATCGGAATGAAAGAAACAAGGAGAGGCACGACGGCAAACGCATCCTCATATCGGGTGATCACCATGCCGGTAAATGTGGAGGAGATCATCAGTACGAGCAGCCAGACGATACGATTTTTCGCGTGTTCCAACGTGGAAGTCTCGAAGTAAGGCTTTTCACTCGGTGTAACGGCGCCCATCAATGCCATATCCTCGGTGGTCTCTTCTTCGATCACGTCCATGGCGTCGTCAAATGTGACGATGCCGACCATCAGTCCGTCCAGATCCAGTACCGGGAGCGCCAGCAGACCATATTTGGAAAAAAGCCGACCGACTTCTTCCTGATCGGTATGGGTGGATACGGAGATGATCTCAGTCTCCATCAGTTCTTCCATTGTCAGATCGTCATCCATGGTCATCAGATCTTTGGCGGTGACGATTCCGAGCAGACGGCGGTTTTCCAGAATATAGCAAGTGTAGATCGTTTCCTTGTGTATCCCGGTCTGCTTGATATGTGCCAATGCTTCCCGCACCGTCGTATGCTTCCGAAGATCGACATATTCTGTTGTCATGACACTTCCGGCGCTGTCCTCCGGATAATTCAGCAGTTGGTTGATACGGTTACGCTTCTCATTGTCCACATTTTCCAGGATCCTTGTAACAAGGTTTGCCGGGAGGTCTTCCAATAAGTCGACCGTATCGTCCAGAAACAGTTCGTTTAACAGATCTTTTAATTCGTCTTCCGTAAATATTTTTACAAGGTAAGACTGCATCGAACTGTTCATCTCCGCAAAAACATCAGCGGCTTTCGATTTGGGGATCAGGCGAAATGCCTGGGCGAGTTCTTTATCTTCCAGTTCGGTCATGAGAGCAGCAATGTCCACAGCGTTCATGACATTCAAAATACTCCTTACAGCCTTGAACTCGCGGGCGTGTAAGAGTTCCATGAAAATTGTCTTGTCCATAATGAATACTCCTTTTCGATCTTAGATTGTTAAATAAAGTCCACGAGTGATAACTGGCTCCTGCATCCATGCTACTCACCTCCCTTTTATGATCATTTTTAGAATAAAATCTCCTGAAAACTCATTTTAGCTTAAAAAGGTAAAAAGTGTCAATCAATTTTTGGGTAGATTTTTCTCCGGACTTTCTGCGGGCGCTGACGGCGCTTGCGCGTGCATCAGTTCGTGTTCTTTGGAAATTTCCGCGAAACATTCCGGTGCAGTCCAGAATTGATTGGTAGGCGTCAGGATTGCCTTGTACGGGAAAATGCCGGCTTTACTGCGGCGTAAAGCCGACAGAACCTGGTTCAGTCTTGCATCGGAGAGACCGGCAAAAACCAACATTGTGTCGGGAAGCTCTTCCCCCTCATAACGTGCTTCGCAAGGCGGGACGTCGCCAAGCCCGGCAAGGGCGCCGAGAGGCTGGCTATACTGATCCTTTGGAATATAACGCAGACGCAGTTTGAGCGGAAACAATGCAAGTTCCACTTTTCGGCGTGTTTGTTTATTTGTAAGATTGAATAATAAAATCGTTTCTTTCATAAATGAAGATACTCCTTTTCTTTTTTTGGAAGATCAAATCGGTTGGGATCTCATCCTGATAGTATTGTAATGGATTTGAAAGGGAAAGAAAAGGGCTGAGATTCGGAAAGCGCAATTTAGAAAGAACAATTCCGAAAGAATAGTCACAAACGACTTCGGAAGTTCATATTCTGAAAGAAAGGGAAAGTAGGAGCAAAGGGAATGCGTTTGTGCGAACTCCGGGAAAAAGAAGTGATCAATATCTGTGACGGCAAGAGACTCGGATGTATTGTGGATCTGGAGTTTGATATCTGCACGGGGAAGATCGAAGCCGTGATCATTCCGGGACCGGGGAAAATATGGGGATTTCTCGGGACGGAATGTGAATATGTCATTCCGTTTGCGTGCATTCGGAAGATCGGACCGGATATCGTGTTGGTGGAGATACAGGAAGAGAAATTTCTTCATAAAAATTCGTCTTAAAGAGGTGAAATATTTTGCAAAAAGCAAAGACCTTGTGTATAATCAGTTTATAGCAAACAAAGGAGAAAGGCGGAGCAAATTTATGAAGTGCCCTTATTGCGGAAATCCGGACACGCGGGTCATCGACTCCAGACCGGCTGACGATAACAATTCGATTCGCAGAAGACGTTCCTGCGACGAATGCGGAAAACGTTTTACGACATATGAAAAGGTAGAGACGATTCCTCTGATCGTGATCAAAAAGGACAACAACCGGGAAGCATTCGACCGTTCCAAGATCGAGGCTGGCGTACTGCGAGCCTGCTATAAGCGTCCTGTTTCAGCGGAAGACATCAAACGGACGGTGGACGAGATCGAGCTGGAAGTTGTGAACCGGGAGGAAAAGGAGATCCCGAGCAATCTGATCGGTGAGATCGTGATGGACAAGCTGAAATTGCTGGATCCGGTCGCTTATGTCCGGTTTGCATCGGTATATCGCGAGTTTAAAGATGTGAACACATTTATGGATGAATTGAAAACATTTTTGGAATAATAAAAATAAGTGTTGGTGTGGGCGGGATTTCATTGATTTGCCCAAACCTGCGCTGTAAATGCCGCAGAATAACTGGAAAAGAGTTGTTGCGGCATTTTTGCGTTGAACTCGATCGGCGTGTGTCTGACACGCTTTAAGTTAAGGCAGGTGAAAGGAATATGACAGAGATTTGGACAGGGATCCGGATGTATTTTGAGACAAACGGCGCAGAATATTTATTGTGTGTCAAAGAACATTTTATGATCAGTGTGCTGGCGCTTCTGACTGCGTCCGCGATCGGGATTCCGTTGGGATATTTATGTGTATGCCGGAAAAAATGGGAACGGTGGATCACCGGAGCATTTCAGGTGCTTCGGATCATTCCGAGCGTTGCGATCCTGATCCTTTTGATCCCGGTGATGGGAACCGGCGTGCGCCCGGCGATGACGGCGCTGGTTTTACTGGCTGTACCGCCGATATTGATGAATACGGCAGCAGGATTTTCGGAAGTTCCGGCATTTATGCTGGAGACCGCAGAGGGGCTGGGGATGACAGAACGACAGATGTTCTGGAAAGTAAAAGTGCCGCTTGCGATGCCGATGATCCTGACCGGAATGCGGACTGCGGCGATTGAGATCATCGCCAGCGCGACGATCGCGGCGAAGATCGGAGCCGGAGGGCTGGGCGGTATCATATTGACGGGGCTCGGGCTGAACCGGACGGATCTGCTTTTGATCGGCGGGATCTCGGTGGCACTGCTGTCACTGGCAGCGGGGATGGTGTTCCGGCTTTTGATGAAGCTACAGCCGGCAGCGGCGTAAACGTTGAAAATACAGAATTTCAGATGCGGCAAGGGAACAGTCGGGGAACTTCCGGACATGGGATATAAGCCGCGGCAGAGAGAAGAAGAGAACATCAAGGAGGTACGATGGATATGAGAAAAAGAGAGAAAGAGAAGAAGATCAATGGAAAGAAAATCGGAAAACGGATCGCGGCCGCCGCGCTTGGCGGCGTGATGGTATTGTCACTGGCGGCGTGCGGAGATTCCGGAAAAGAGGATGTGATCCGTGTCGGATCGAAAGATTTTACAGAGGGGCTGATCGTTGCGGAGATTTACGCATTGGCATTGGAAGATGCAGGCTACGAGGTGGATCGGGTCTTTAATATCGCGGGATCGGTTGTCCATACGTCGCTGATCAATGATGAGATCGATCTGTATCCGGAGTATACCGGGACGGGACTGCTTTCCGTGCTCGGGATGGATATGATCACCGATCCGCAGGAAGTATATGACACGGTAAAAGAAGAATATGAAAAGCAGTTTCAGCTGACATGGCTGGATTATTCAAAGGCAAGCGATGGGCAGGGACTAGCAGTGCGTACGGAAGTGGCGGAAGAACTCGGGATCCGGACGATCTCCGATCTGCAGAAACATGCGTCAGAACTCCGGTTTGCGTCGCAGGGAGAATTTGACGAGCGGGAGGACGGGCTTCCGGGACTGGAAAAAGTATACGGCGCGTTTGACTGGCAGTCGTCGAAAGTATATGACAGCGGTCTGAAATACGAAGTTTTGAAAAATGATGAAGCAGACGTGACCCCGGTCTATACAACGGACGGACCGCTGGCGCAGACGGAATTGTATACACTGCTGGAAGATGATCGGCATGCATGGCCGCCGTACAATCTGGCTCCGGTCGTGCGGGATGAAGTTCTGGAGGCGCATCCGGATGTCGCGGATGTATTGAATGAAGTCAGCGCAGCGCTGGATACAGAGACTGTGACACAGCTGAACGCGAAAGTCGATGTGGAGAAAGAAGAATACGAGGACGTTGCGGAAGCGTTTTTTGAGGAGAACCTGAGCGGAGAATAGAAAGAAAGCAGAATACAGGAAAATAAGGAACAAAAGAAATGAAAGATACAGCAATTGAATTTCGACAGGTAAGTAAAAAATTTGAAGGGGCGGGAAAACCGGCGGTTTCCGATGTGTCGCTTACGATCCGGGAGGGCGAGTTTATCACGATCCTCGGCTCTTCCGGCTGCGGAAAGACGACGCTTCTGAAAATGGTCAACCGTCTGTATGAACCGGATTCCGGGGAGATCCTGCTGTTCGGGAAACCGATCGCAAAGGAGAATCCGATGGAGCTGCGCCGGAAAATCGGTTATGTGATTCAGCAAGTCGGTCTGTTCCCTCATATGACGGTTGCGGAAAATGTGAGTATCGTACCGAAGATGCTGAAATGGGAACCGGGAAAGATCAAGGGGCGTGTGGAAGCATTGCTGACGATGGCGGGGCTGGATCCGGAGCAATATGGAAAACGCTATCCAAGACAACTTTCCGGCGGGCAGCAGCAAAGGGTAGGACTTGCGAGGGCTCTGGCGGCAGATCCGAAGATCCTGTTGCTGGATGAGCCGTTCGGAGCGCTGGATGCGATCACGCGGACGGTACTGCAGGATGAACTTTTGAAAGTCCATCAGGAGATGCCGAAGACCTTTCTGCTCGTGACCCATGACATCAACGAAGCATTAAAACTCGGAAACCGGATCCTTGTGATGAACGAGGGGAAAGTGTGTCAGTTTGGAACACCCCGGGAGATCGTACAACATCCGGAGGATCCGTTTGTGGAAACGCTGATCCGTTCCGCAAGAGAACAGGAGCGGCTTTGGGAGGAATTGTTATGATCCAGTATTTGACACGCCATTATGACGATCTGCTGCGCGCGCTTGCGGAACATCTGCAGATCTTGGCGGTGACATTGGTGTTCTCTCTTTTGATCGCGGCGGTATTGATCATTCTGGCAGTGTATTTTCGGAGATTCGGGGAAGCATTGATCCAGATTTTTTCGGTGATCTATTCGATTCCGAGTCTGGCGTTGTTTGCGCTTCTGATTCCACTGACCGGGCTGGGAATGACGACGACGGTGATCGTTCTGACTGCTTACAACCAATATCTTCTGCTCGGTAATTTTACGGCGGGGATCTTCGGCGTCGATTCCGGAGTGACCGAGGCGGCGCGCGGGATCGGGATGAGTACGTTTCAGATTCTTGTGAAAGTACAGATCCCGCTGGCAAAAAAGGCATTGTTTACCGGCATAGAACTTTCCGTCGTGTCGACGATCGGGATCGCAACGATCGCTGCGATGATCAATGCGGGCGGATTGGGAACCTTATTGTTTGACGGACTCCGCACAATGAATTTTAACAAGATCATTTTAGGAAGCATTCTTTCGGCAGTGCTGGCTCTTGGAGTCAATGCAGTGCTGAAATGTCTGGAAAGGAGGCTGGAAAGTTAACCGTTGAGGTTAAATGTTAACTTGTAGAGATAAATGAGTTGACAATCGGAAGGGCGGATTGTATACTATCCTCAGACTTAGGAAGTACAGTGGAGGAAAATTTATATGAAGACAACGAAACAAACAACAACCCGTTCCGGATTTTCAATTCAGGATATATGCAGTGTAGCGATCATGGCTGCATTGACTGCGGTCATGGCACAGATCTCCATTCCGATGCCGATGGGAGTGCCGATGACGATGCAGACATTTGCCGTGACTTTGGCGGGTGTGATCTTAGGCTCAAAACGCGGCGCGGTTTCCATGGTCGTATATCTGCTGATCGGTTCGGTCGGCGTTCCGGTCTTTTCCAATATGGGCGGAGGCGTTCAGTATCTCATCGGTCCGACCGGCGGATTTCTGCTGTCGTTCCCGATCATGGCATATTTGATCGGATTGGGTGTGGAAAAGAAAAAGCAGAAAGGGATGTTTTCTCTTTTTTTGGTTCTCGGAACCGTGGCAAATTATGCGGTCGGCGTTGCAATGTATTGTGTGTTGATGGACGCTTCGGTATGGACCGGAATTACAGCATGCGTACTGCCGTTTATCCCGACAGCCGTGATCAAAGCCGTGGCGGCAGCGATACTCGGGCTTCAGGTGAGGAGCCGGCTTGCGGCAGTTTTGCAGACGGCATAAAAATGAGCAGTATATAAAAATATAAGTGAGAGATAAGTGTGAAAAAATCGGGGAAAAATCCGCAAAATTGTGGATTTCTTCCCGATTTTTTTGATGGGATGTGGATAACGATTTGCGGACGTTTTCTTTACATTGTCCGGTTTTCCAAGTATAATAAGTTGCGTAATGTCAGTGGACAAGGGGATATCCGCGGCTGGGCTCTGCGAGCCGAGAAGCGCATGTTCTTGATACATTGATGTTGATATGCGTACATAGAGAAAGGAGAAATACTATGCCGATGAACCATGCAGCACGTATGATTTTGAAAGCATTGTCTTTTGACGGGATCGAGGTGGAAGCGTCGCGCCATCTGGCGGATCTGAAGCGTCTGGATCCGATGAAGATTTTTTATAAAACAACCGATGAAAAGATATACAACGGAGAACATGAAGTGCCGGTGCGGCTTTTCTTTTCGGACGAAGAAATGAAAAATGCATATGAAAATAAAATCCTGGTGAACCCGGATGTTTTACTGTTCTTTCACGGTGGCGGATGGGTGACGGAGAGTATCGATACTTATGAGCGGATCTGTGCGCGGCTTGCCGGTGAGACAGGGCATCTTGTTGCGGCGGTGGAGTACCGTCTTGCACCGGAACATAAATTTCCGGCAGGTTTGGAAGATTGTTATGCGGCGGCGAAGCGGCTTTTTACCGATTATCGGGAACTGCGTCTGGATCCGGAGCGGATCACGCTGATCGGCGACAGCGCCGGGGGGAATCTGGCAGCCGCGGTGTCGCTTCTGGCGAGAGACCGGGGAGATTTTTTCCCGAAACGACAGATTTTGATGTACCCGGCAACATACAATGATTATTCCGAAGCGTCGCCGTTTCCGTCGGTGAAAGAAAATGGAAGCGACTATCTTTTGACGGCGGGAAAGATGCAGGATTATATACATTTGTATGCGGGAAAGGAAGCAGATTTTCAAAATCCGTATTTTGCGCCGTATCTGGAAGAAAATCTGGAAGACCAGCCGGATACATTGATCTTGACGGCGGAATTCGATCCGCTCAGAGATGAGGGCGAGGCATACGGAAACAGACTGGAAGAGGCGGGAAATCAAGTGGAAATGCATCGGATCAAGGATGCGCTGCATGGATATTTTGCACTGGGAGTCCGGCATCAGGCAGTCAGGGAGAGCCTTGAGTATATCAAGGCATTTTTAAGGAGGGACGACAGTGAATCAGAAAAGGGCACGCTGGAGAAAGCTTGACAATGCGGCAAAGCTCTTTCTGGCAGCGAGCACAAAGCGGGATACCCGTGTGTTTCGGTTTTACTGTGAGCTAAAGGAAGAGGTAAAAAAGGAGATCCTGCAGAAAGCGCTGGATCAGACGGTGGAGACATATCCGGTGTTTCTGTCTGTGATACGGAAAGGGCTGTTCTGGAGTTATCTGGAAATGAGCAGCCTGCATTCGGAAGTGCGGGAGGAGTATAAAGAACCGTGCAGCCGTCTTTATATCCGGGATAAAAAGAGCCTGCTGTTTGAAGTGACATATTATAAGAAGCGGATCAATTTTGAAGTGTTTCATGTGCTGACCGACGGGACCGGGGCGACGGAATTTTTGCGGGAGCTGGTGAAAAATTATCTGTATCTGGCGCACAAAGACGACGGGCTTACGGATGTCAAACTCCGGGCGGAGGACGTGACGGTACAGGATCAGGAAAATGACGGATTTGTAAAATACTATACAAAGAATACAAAGAAACCGCGGCAGAGGAAAGAGAAAGCGTATCAGCTGAAAAAACCGCGGAAAGAAAACGGACCGCTGCAGGTGAGGGAGCGGATCTTGTCGGTATCGGAAGTATTGAAGCGGTCGAGGGAATTGGGCGTATCGATGACGGTGCTGCTCTCGGCGGCGATGATCCAGGCGATTCACGAGGAAATGACAAGACTTCAGGAGAAAGATCCGGTCGTCCTGATGGTACCGGTTAATCTCAGGAAATTTTTCCCGTCCGATTCGATGCTGAACTTTTTCAGCTGGATCGAATCAGGGTATCATTTTGGGGAGAAAGCGGGGACATTTGAAGAGATCCTCGCACAGGTGAAGACAGATTTTAAAGACAAGCTGACAAAGGAAAAGATCGCGGAGCATATGAACGAACTGATCGCGCTGGAAATGCATCCGGTTCTGAAATTTGCGCCGGCGGAACTGAAAAACCTCTGCATCCACGCGGGAGCAAAATTCTCGGAGAAGAACACAACGGCGATCTTTTCCAATATGAGTTCCGTCGTCATGCCCGGAGAATATGTTCCGTATATTGAACGATTCGGAGTGTACACAAGCACACCGAAGATGGAACTCTGTGTCTGTTCGTTCGGCGATCAGCTGTCGCTTGGATTTACCTCACGATTTGACACGGAAAATATCCAGCGTAATTTTTACCGGATCTTAAAAGAGCAGGGGATTTCATCCAGACCGGTGGAGGAGGAATTCCCGGAGACGGAGACACCGCGGGAACTGGAAATGCGGATTTATAAGATTTTCACGTTTCTTTGTCTTGCTGCGATCGTGTTTATGATCGATTTGGATTTCAGCTACAAACCGACCGTTCGCTGGACGTTGTTTACGGCGGGAGGTACGGCGAGTATGTGGCTTGCCACGACGATCGGATTTTTTAAGCGGCATAATCTTTTAAAAAATGCGATGTGGCAGCTCGTGATCGTAACGGGGGTCAGTATCCTTTGGGATTATCTGACCGGATGGCGCGGATGGTCGGTGGATTTTGTGCTTCCGATCGTGAGTATGGGAATCTTGCTGGCAATGGTCGTGATCTCTGCGATCCGGCGTTATCCTGCGAAAGAATATATGATCTATCTCGTCATGGCGGCGGGATATGGTTTGGTCGTGCCGCTTCTGCTTCTTGTATTCGGGGCGGTTCAGCTGGAATGGCCGAGTCTGATCGGAATCGGAGTCTGCTTCCTGTTCCTGATCGGGATCGTGCTGTTCAAATGGAAAGAATTCCGGGAAGAGATGCATAAGAAGTTTCATGTATAAGACATTCCATGTCTATGAAAATTGTGGTAAACTAGAGAAAGAGAACTCAATCAGGAGGATAAGAAAATGATTAACAAACTGGTAGAAAATATTAAAAAGACAGGCGCGCCGATCGTAGTCGGACTGGATCCGATGCTGAACTACATTCCGGAGCATGTACAGAAAAAGGCATTTGCCGAATTTGGCGAGACTTTGGAGGGCGCGGCTGAGGCTGTATGGCAGTTTAATAAAGAAATCGTGGACAAGACATATGATCTGATCCCGGCAGTGAAACCGCAGATCGCGATGTATGAGCAGTTCGGGATCCCAGGACTTCAGGCGTTCAAAAAGACCGTGGATTACTGTAAATCAAAAGGGCTTGTCGTGATCGGAGACATTAAGCGCGGAGACATCGGCTCCACTTCCGCGGCTTATGCGGTCGGACATCTCGGAAAAGTAAAAGTGGGAAGCAAAGAATATGTTCCGTTTGATGAAGATTTCGTGACAGTCAACCCATACCTTGGCTCCGATGGCGTGAATCCGTTTATCGATATCTGCAAAGAAGAAAAGAAAGGACTTTTTATCCTTGTGAAGACGTCAAATCCATCCAGCGGAGAGTTCCAGGATCGCCTGATCGACGGTCGTCCGCTGTACGAACTGGTCGGCGAGAAAGTTGCCGAGTGGGGCGCGGAGTGTATGGGAGATTCTTACAGCTATATCGGCGCAGTTGTGGGCGCGACTTATCCGGAGATGGGAAAAGTCCTCAGAAAAGTAATGCCGAAATCATTCATCCTTGTGCCGGGATACGGCGCGCAGGGCGGACAGGGAAAAGATCTGGTACATTTCTTCAATGAAGACGGGCTGGGTGCGATCGTCAATTCATCCAGAGGGATCATTGCGGCATACAAGCAGGATGCCTATGCGAAATTCGGAGCAGAGAACTTCGGTGATGCTTCCAGGGCAGCAGTAGAAGCGATGGTTGCTGATATTCGCGGTGCATTGGCGCAGAAATAAAGCAGGTGGGAGAAGAGTGAAGATGGAAAGACAGAGAGAACAGGCTGTTGTCGTATTGCAGGAACAGCTTGCAGATGGAATTTTTAGTATGTGGATCCGCTGTCAGGCGGCGGAGACGGCGAAGCCGGGACAGTTTATCTCCATGTATACAAATGACGGAAGTAAACTGCTTCCGCGTCCGATCAGTATTTGCGAGATCGATAAAGAACAGGGGATGCTCCGGGTCGTTTATCGTGTGACCGGAGAGAACACCGGGACAAAGCAGTTTTCCGAGATGAAAGCGGGAGATACGCTTCCGATCATCGGACCGCTCGGAAACGGATTCCCGTACGAACTGGCAGACGGAAAACGGGTATTCCTGATGGGCGGCGGAATCGGCGTTCCGCCAATCTTGGAGCTTGCAAAGCAGATGAGATGTGAGAAAAAGCAGATCGTCGTCGGCTATCGGGACTCGCAGACATTTCTGAAGGAAGAGTTTGAGCAAAACGGCGAGGTCTATATTTCCACAGAGGACGGAAGCGTCGGTACAAAAGGAAATGTGATGGATGCGATCCGGGAACAGGCATTGGAAGCGGATATGATCTATGCCTGCGGACCGACCCCAATGCTACGTGCGATCAAGCAGTATGCCGAGGAAAACAATATTGTATGCTATATTTCTTTGGAAGAGCGCATGGCGTGCGGGATCGGAGCATGTCTGGCGTGCGTCTGCAAATCCAAAGAAAAAGATCATCACACAAATGTCAACAATAAGCGGATCTGTAAGGACGGTCCGGTATTCTTGTCAACGGAGGTGGAACTCTGATGAATATGAAAGTAAATATTGCCGGGGTGGAGTGGAACAATCCGGTGACGGTTGCGTCAGGTACATTTGGATCCGGCGCGGAATTTGCGGAGTTTGCGGATCTGAACCGGATCGGTGCGGTGACGACAAAAGGCGTTGCGAATATTCCGTGGGCAGGGAACCCGACTCCGCGTGTGGCAGAGACTTATGGCGGAATGATGAATGCGGTCGGTCTGCAGAATCCGGGGATCGAGCTGTTCTGTGAGCGGGACATTCCGTTCCTGCGCAAGTATGATACAAAGATCATTGTCAATGTATGCGGTAAATCAACAGAAGATTATTGTGAAGTTGTGGAGCGGCTTGCAGATGAAGATGTGGACATGCTGGAGATCAATATTTCCTGTCCGAACGTAAAAGAGGGCGGTATCGCATTCGGGCAGGATCCGAAAGCCGCCGAGGCGATCACAAAAGCAGTGAAAAAATGTGCAAAACAGCCGGTAATCATGAAACTGAGCCCGAATGTCACAAGCATTGCAGAGATGGCGAAAGCGGTCGAGGCGGGCGGCGCCGATGCGGTATCTCTGATCAATACACTGACGGGAATGAAAGTGGACATTCAGAGAAAGGCATTTGTGCTGGCGAATAAGACCGGCGGCGTGTCGGGACCGGCGATCCATCCGATCGCAGTCCGCATGGTTTACGAAGCGGCAAACGCCGTGAATGTTCCGATCATCGGAATGGGCGGTATCGCAACGGCGGAGGATGCGATCGAGATGCTCCTTGTAGGAGCAAGCGCGGTATCGGTCGGAACCGCCAATTTCTACAATCCGGCAGTGACGATGGAGATCGTGGATGGAATTGAACAATATATGGAAGCGCAGGGATTTGCATCTGTGGCAGACATGGTCGGAATCGTAAAATAATCGTTCGGGAAAGACAGGACAGGGAGAGCGTTTGGCTCTCCCTGTTTTATCTTGGATCAGCGGTCTTCGTATAGAAATTGGATATGATCGCTTGCTTCCCGGAAGTCCAGTACTAACTTTTCCTCCCAGATGCGGACAGGGATCTGGCTGTCGAATCCGTAAATGATCGGGAAATTGTTGTGCTCAAAATCGTAAACAAGCACCAGACGTTTCTCCGGATCGACGACCCAGTACTCCCGCACTCCGGCATTCATATACTTGTTCAGTTTGATGACGGAATCTTTCTTCCGGCTGGACGGGGAAAGGATTTCCAGGACAAAATCCGGCGCGCCGTACACACAGCGGCGGACCACTTTTTTGCGGTCGCATACGATCACTACATCCGGCTGAAGCATGGTGCGGTCGTCGCAGTCCAACTGTACGTCGATCGGCGAGACGATCGGAAGACAGTTTCCCTTTTCTCTTATTACATGGTCAAGAAACTTGGCATGTAGGAAACCGGTGAGCAGCTGGTGAACGGAAGTCGGGGCGGACATATCGTAGATCACGCCGTCGATCAGTTCCACACGGATGTCGTCCGGAATGGCATAATAATCTTCCAGAGTATAGTCTCCCTGTTTTTTGACGAAATAGGGGGCGGAAGCCTCCCGGATCATGTCGGTAGGCTTCTTCGGTTCGTCAAAAGAAAGCTGAAATACTTTCTCCAATGCCCGCAGCGTATCGTAGCGCGGTGAGGATGTGGAGCCGTTGAAAATCTTCTGGACTGTGCCCAAAGGGACGCCGGATAACTCCGCAATCTGTGAATAGGTGTAGCCGATCTCTTTCTTTTTCTCTTTCATTTCCTGAATGGTCATAAAATCCCTCCCGGTAAAATTAAAAAATCTCCTGTGAATACTATAACCATATAATAACCGAGAAAGAATAAAAAATCAACCGAAAACAAGTAAAAAAATAACCAAAAAGAAAAATGGAGAGGAAAAGAAAGGAAAAATAAAATCCAAGTCACCTTTTGAATATCCGGCGCGTGTATAAGGTGAAAGAGGAGGATAACCTTATGGAGAAGAAACATATCGATGACATAATAAAGAAATATGGAAATCTGCTTTACCGCGCGGTATATGTTCAGATCGGAAACCGGCACGATACGCAGGATATCCTTCAGGAAGCGTTCATCCGCTATCTGGAAAAGGCTCCTGTATTTGCAGATGAAGAACATGAAAAAGCGTGGCTTTTGCAGGTGACACATCATTTGTGCCTTGATTTTTTCAGATTTAGGAAACGGCACAGTTATCTGGAACTGGGCGAGATCGAAGAACTGATCGCCGGTCCGGAAGATGAGAATATACTGCGGGAATTATTTGCCCTCCCCGTGCAGCAAAAAAGTATTCTTGTCCTTTATTATCTGGAGGGGTATCGGATCAAAGAGATTTCCGGGATCACAGGGTTATCCGAAAATGCCGTGAAGAAACGGCTGCAGCGCGGGAGGGAAGCGTTGCGGGCGAAGTTGACCGAGTAGGGAAAGGAGCGAAAACAATGACAGAAAAACAATTAAAATCTGTGATGGATTCTATTACGATGCCGGAGATGATGGCGCAGGAACTGCGAAAAAATGTAAGCGGAAAGAGACAAAAAAGACGTACATTCCGGTATCCGAAAATTGCCGCGGCTGTGATAGCGGGGGCATTGATCCTGTCGGTCGGAACGACCTCTTATGCCGTCTATCAGGCGAAAAATCTCCGGGTATTTTTTGAAGCGGATGTGACGGAAGAACAGCTTAAGAAAGCGGGGGAGGCATTCCGGGCGATCGAGGGTGTTTCCGAAGTGGAATATGTGCCGGGAGAGCAGGCGTGGGCGGATTTCCAGGCAGAATATTTTGCGGACGATCCGGAACTGGCACAGGAATTTGACGAAAATCCTTTGGCGGACTCTTTTAACTATAAATTAACGGTTGAATTGAGCGCGAATACAAAGGAAGTGCGGGAGGCGATCGAAAATGTAGAGGGAGTCCGGATGGTCTCCGATCTGAGTGAATTGAAATAAGTTTTCCACTTGTATACCGACGCTAAATATGTAAAACAAAAAACGGGAGAGAGCAGACGAAAATATTGCTTTCTCCCGTTTCGTTGTGTACGACTTAAAAAATATCCCGGATCAAAAACCGCTTACAGCAGGATCACACCGTTTCCCGCACCGATCCGGTCCGCGCCGGCTTCGATCAGTTCTTCCGTAAATTCCCGTGTGCGGATGCCGCCGCTGGCTTTCACCTCCAGACGATCGCCGACGGTCTCTTTCATCAGCCGGATATCCTCGACGGTGGCGCCGCCGGTGGAAAATCCGGTGGACGTCTTTACAAATGCGGCGCCGGCTTCCTCGGAAAGCTGGCAAGTCTTTACTTTTTCTTCATCAGTCAGCAGACAAGTCTCGATGATGACTTTTACGATCGCCGGTTTGGATGCTTCCACGACTGCGCGGATATCTTCTCTTACAAAATCCCAGTCCTTATCTTTCACAGCGCCGACATTGATCACCATGTCTACTTCCTGAGCTCCGGCTTTGACCGCTTCCGCCGCTTCAAAAGCCTTGGCAGAAGTGAGCATTGCTCCAAGCGGGAAACCGACAACACAGCATGTCTTTACATTGCTTCCTTTCAATTCAGACGCAACGAGCGCGGTGTGGCAGGTGTTGACGCAGACGGAAGCAAATCCATATTCCTTTGCTTCCTTACAGTAGCGGATGACGGTTTCTTTCGTAGCGTCCGCTTTTAATACGGTATGGTCGATTCTTTCTGCGATGTTCATAATGTACCTCCTAATAAAAATGATGGATTAAAAAGATAGAATATGTAAAGAATGAGTTTCTTCTTTACTTGATATTGCAATTATAGCATAGGTTATCCTAAAATACAATTGAAACCGGTTTGATAAATAAAAAACGAAAATATATGTGCGAAATGCACTAAAAATATATGAAAAAGATGGTGAAAACGACGTTTTGATCACAAAAGAAATAAAAAAGATTGACTATCGGAAAAAGCAGTGCTATTGTGAGATTAGAAAATATGAAAGCGGTTTTATAAAAAGTTTCATAAATTTTGTCGGTTATAAATAAAATGACCGACGAAAGAAGAGACGGAGCAGACAGGAGGAAAAGAAAATGGGCAAAGTTGTTGTATTTGGTAGCTTTGTAGTCGATCTGATGGCAAGAAGTCCGCATCTTCCGGTATCGGGAGAGACGGTGAAAGGTTCTATGTTCAAGATGGGACCGGGAGGAAAAGGATTTAATCAGTGCGTTGCGGCGCACAAGGCAGGCGCGGATGTTGTGATGGTGACAAAACTCGGAAAAGACAGTTTTGCAAATGTTGCAACGGATGCGATGGATGAGTTGGGTATGCCGAAAGACAGTCTCTTTTTTACGGAGGAGACGGAGACCGGCATCGCGTTGATCCTTGTAGATGAGAATACAAGTCAGAATGAGATCATCATTGTTCCGGGTGCCTGCAATACGATCACGGATGCGGAAGTTGACAGCATCGAGGAACAGATCAAAGAAAGCGAATACGTACTGCTTCAATTAGAAGTAAATCAGGACGCCAATGAACGGGTTGTGGATATGGCAAATCGTTACGGATGTAAGGTGATCGTCAATACCGCGCCATATTCCAAAATATCCGATGAATTTCTCTCCAAGGTTTATATGGTGACGCCGAATGAAGTGGAGGCGGAGGAACTGACCGGAGTCCATGTGGAAGATCTGGAATCCGCACACAAAGCGGCGGAATATTTCTACAAAAAAGGTGTGGAAAAAGTGATCATCACACTGGGATCCAGAGGCGTGTTTGTTTCCTCGGACGGTAAGGAAGAGATCGTTCCGGCATTTAAAGTGGATGCGGCGGATACGACCGGAGCAGGAGACGCATTCAACGGCGGTCTGCTGGCGGCATTGTCGAAAGGAAAAGATATATGGGAAGCGGTTCGGTTTGCAAACGGACTGGCGGCGCTCTCGGTACAAAAATTAGGAACAACGCCGTCGATGCCGAAACTGGAAGAGATCGAAGCATTTTTGGAAGAGCACAAATAGAAAATAAAGTCGGCGGACTTTAGAATAAAAAGAAAGGGGAAAAAGAGATGTTAAAAGGAATACCTACAAGAATCGGATCGGATCTGTTGAAAGCGCTTGCGGATATGGGGCACGGAGATCTGATCATCATCGCGGATGATTTTTATCCGCCGGTCACAAAGACGCCGGGAGGGATCAGTATTCAGGCGAAAGGAAATACTGCGGCGGAGATGATCGACGCGATCCTGCAGCTGATGCCGCTGGATGCCGATTATTGCGAACATCCGGTAGAGTATATGGTTCCGGATAAAGACGCGGGGATCACGATCGAACGTCCGAAAGTGTGGGACGACGCGATCGCAGCGGTGGAGAAAAACGGTTACAGCGTCAAACAGGTAGGAGAGATCGAGCGGACAAAATTTTATGAAAAAGCAGGAAAAGCATATGTGACGGTATGTACAAGCGAAAGACAGCCGTATGGATGCTTTATCATGCAGAAAGGCGTTTTATAAACAAAGAAAAACAAAAAAGGAGGAAAGATTTATGAAGATGAAAAAAGTGTTGGCAGCGGTACTTGCAGGAACGATGGTGCTCTCTCTTGCGGCATGCAGCAAAGGCGGCGATTCCGGTGAAGCTCCCGAAAAAGGCGGCGACGGCGGAAAAGGCGAGAAGTATACGATCGTATATCTGACGCCGTCCACAGCGTCACAGTTCTGGACTTATGTAGGGATCGGAATTGAAAATGCGATGAAAGATATGGAAGAAGAACATGGAGTTACCATTGATTTTTCAACTGTAGGACCGGCAGAAGAAAGCCAGACGGAAGAGTATGTAACCGCATTTGAACAGTGTATCGCAAAACAGCCGGATGCGATCGTGACGGCAACGCTGGCGATCGACGCGACTGTGCCGAAAGCACAGGAAGCAACCAATGCGGGAATCGTGCTGAACTTCGTAAACTGCGGTCTCGGCGTTGGCGATGACGGCGCAAATGAAGAAACTTATAATCAGTTCTATTACTGCTCCAACGATACGATCGGCGAGATGGCGGCAGAGGCATTCCTTGAAATTGCAGAGCAAAAAGGAATTTCCACAGATTCCGGCGTGCTCGGCATGAACACAAACGTAGAAAATGAAGCTCTGAACCATCGTGTAGACAGCTTCCGCGCATATATGGAAAAGAATGCTCCGGGATTGGAACTGACCGATACATATTATAATGGAAACGTTGTGGAAACGGCACAGTCCAATGCCGAAAATATTATTTCTACATATGGCGATAAGCTGATGGGAATGTATTCCGGAAATAACATCACAGGCGACGGCGTGTGTCTGGCAGTACAGGGATCCGGAATTGCGGATAAGATCGTGAATGTGGCGGTTGACTCCGACGATACAGAGATCACAGCGCTCCGCGACGGATATCTGGATGCGATCGTTGTACAGGATGCGTATGCACAGGGATATAAATGTATGGAAAACGCGATTCTTACACTGATCAACGGAGAGAATCCGGAGAGTGAAAAACAGGTGAACTGCCCGCCGGTTGTCATTACAAAAGACAATATGGACGACGCCGAGATGCAGGATCTGTTAGACCCGACACGTTTGAAAAAATAGAACAGAGGAAAGTGTTGAAAAGAGAGTTTGAGTGAGACTTAAACGGGAGGCTGCAGGAGCGTTGTAAGATTTGCCGAGCCTCCCGTTGTCAATCAGAGAGGATGGAATTATGAGCGAGACAATTATGAAAATTGACCACATCAGCAAATTTTATCCTGGCGTCACTGCGTTAAACGATGTGAGTTTTGAGATCAAGAAAGGCGAAGTCCATGCGCTGTGCGGCGAAAACGGAGCCGGAAAATCAACACTGATCAAATGTATTATGGGTGTTGGAAAGCCGGATAAAGGAAAAGTGCAGATGAATTACAATGGAGAATGGGTTGTGAATTCCAATGCGCTTGAAGCACAGAGCCATGGTGTGTTTGCGAATTATCAGCATGTAAATATCGCACAGGACTTGAGCATTGCGGAAAATTATTTCCTGGGCAGACAGCCGAAGACGAAGCTGGGACTTGTGGACTGGAAAAAGATGCAGGACGATACCCGGAAGATCATTGATAAATTTGAGATGAATGTCAATCCGAACGAAAAGATCAAGACACTTCCGATCGCAATGCAGGCGATGGTTACGATCAGTAAGATTTCGGTCAATGACGATATCCGTGTAGTGATCTTTGATGAGCCGACGGCTCTTCTGGAAAATGAAAAAGTAGAGATTCTCTTTAAGTTTATAGCGGAACTGAAAGAAAAAGGCGTCAGCATTATTTATATTTCTCACCGTCTGGAAGAGGTGATGGACATCTGCGACACAGTAACCGTATTGAAAGACGGTACTTATGTCGATACGAAACCGATCAGCGCGGTGACGAAAGATTCCCTGATCGCGATGATGGTAGGACGTGAGATGTCGGATATTTACAATATCGGACACCAAAAACCGGGAGAAGAAGTGCTGAGGGTGGAAAATTTCAGCGACAGTTCTCATTTTAAAGACATCAACTTCAATTTGAAAAAAGGAGAGATCTTAGGGTTTGTCGGGCTTGTCGGAGCCGGAAGAAGCGAAGTGATGCGGGCGATGTGCGGCGTGGAAAAACGTTTGACGGGCGATGTGTACGTCAAAGGCGAGAAAGTCAATATCAAAAATCCGAGCGACGCCATGCGGTACGGGATCAGCTTTTTGACCGAGGACCGGAGAACGGACGGACTTGCGCTTCAGCTTCCGATCAAGACGAATATCAATATGAATTCTTACGCGATGATCAGCAAGGGCGGCGTGATCTCTCTGAAAGCGGAACAGGACCGCGCAGTGGATTATTCGAAGCGGGTCAATGTAAAGACGCCGAGCGTGATGCAGCTTGTGGGTAATCTTTCCGGAGGAAATCAGCAAAAAGTTGTTATCGCAAAATTGTTATGCTGCGATCCGGATGTTCTGATCTTCGATGAACCGACCGTCGGCGTGGATGTCGGGGCAAAAGAAGAAATTTACAAGATCATGGAAGAACTGACGGCACAGGGCAAATCGATCATACTGATCTCCTCATATCTGCCGGAAGTGATGGGATTATCCGACCGGCTGATCGTGATGGCGCAGGGAAAGATCACGGGAGAATTTGCATCGGAAGAACTGAAAAATCTGAGAGAAGAAGATGTTCTGAAACGGGCGTCTATTGAAAGTTAGGAGGGGCATTATGAATCAGGCAAAAAAAGGAAAAAACGGTTCGTTGACCAGCGTATTCCAACAGACGGAATTTACGCTCGGTATTATCATTGTGGCATTGTTTATCGTTGCATCCGTGGGAACAGATAACTTTTGTACCGTATACAACATCACAAACCTGATGAAACAGTGTGCGATCATCGGCGTTCTGGCAGTTGCGCAGACGATGGTGATCATCACGGGCGGGATCGACATCAGCTGCGGCGCGATCACAGGACTGTCCTGTATGGTGCTGGCGCTTTTGCAGAGAGATACCAATGTGAACTTTTATCTGACACTTGTGATCGCGGTAGTCGTTTCTGTATTGTGCGGTCTGATCAACGGTATCATCGTGCATGAGTTCCGCGTTCCGGCGATGATCGCCACACTCGGAACACAGACGATCATCTACGGTATCGTAAAGATCATCAGCGGTGCGCTTACAGTCAGCGGTCTGGATCAGCGGCTTTTGGATATGGGAAATACCAACATCGGAGGTTTGTTCCCGGTATTGGCGATCTTTTGGATCATCGTGTCGGTCGTGATCTTCCTTGTGTTGAAATTTACGATCTTTGGAAGAAACTTATATGTGATTGGAAGCGGTGTGGAAGTAGCGAAACTTTGCGGTATCAAAGTGCGGGCGATGTTCTATTCGGTTTACGCATTTGCAGGTCTGCTGTACGGTATTGCGGGTATCATGCTGGCAGCCCGTGTACAGAGTGCGCTTCCGACCGGCGGCGAGGGATACGAAATGAATGCGATCGCGGCAGCGGTTATCGGCGGCGCATCTCTGACAGGAGGACGCGGAGCTGTAGCCGGAACGATCCTCGGAACCATTTTGATGACGCTGATCAACAATGCCGGCGTACAGTTCGGACTGAACACACATGTGCTCGAGATCACAAGCGGTGTCCTGATCATTTTTGCGGTGACGATGGATATGCTCAAAGCAAGAAAGAAAGGTTGACATCTCTGCAAATTGTTGCTACCATTCTGAAAGATGATCCGTGTAGGAAGTACGGAAAGAAAGAGGAATGTCATGAATATTTATGATGTAGCAAAAGAAGCGGGGGTTTCCCCATCAACCGTGTCCAGAGTGCTGAACAACAAGTCCAATGTGAAGAGCTCGACGCGGGAAAAAGTCATGCGTGTGATCGAGGGGACTTCGTATAAGCCAAATGCGCTCGCCCGGGAACTGAGTGTGGGAAAATCCAGAAATATCGCGTTTCTTGTGCCGGATATTGAGAATCCTTTTTTCAGCAAAATTCTGCATGGCATTTCAGATTGTGCGATTGAAAATGATTACAATGTATTTATGTTCGGAACAGATGATGATCTGGAACGGGAACATAAGATTTTACGGAATCTGGAGAACAGCATCGTACGCGGTGTGATCATCACACCGATTTCAGAGGAAGACGACGCGACATTGCAGCTGCTCCGGCAGTTTGAACAGGATGGGATCCCTGTCGTGCTGATCGACCGTGATGTCCGTGAGCATCAGTTTGACGGAGTGTTTTCCAACGATATCGAGGGGGCGTGCGAAGCGGTGGAATGTCTGATCCAAGAGGGACATGAGCGGATCGGTGTGATCACCGGACCGAGTACGTCCAAACCGGGAAACGACCGGTGTATCGGTTATCGGCGGGCGCTGGAGAAACATGGGATCAAGGTGGATGAAAGTTACATTGTAAGCGGCAGATTCAAAGAGGAGGGGGCTTATCAGGCGATGAAGACGCTGATGGAACGGAAAGATCCGCCGACGGCAGTATTTACCTGCAACAATATGACGACGCTTGGATGTCTTCGGTATATGCAGGAACATCATCTGAAAGTATCTAAGGATATTGCGCTTGTCTGTTTTGATGATATCAAAGAACTGGAATATGCGGACATGCATCTGACTTCGGTTCTGCGGCCGATCTACGAGATGGGGTATGAGGCGATGAATATTCTGGAGAGACGGTTCGAGGATAAGGAGCGAAGCGGGACGATCCGGCATATCACGCGCAGACATTATGTGAATCCCTGGCTGGAAGTGAGAGGATCGGAAAAATTAATACAGTAAGAAAAATGAATAGGATAAGAAGAACAAGAGACAGGAGGTTGACATGCCCCTGTCTCTTTTCTATTGCGTTGGATGCGGTCTCTGCATTTACAGGAATGTGATCTTACGGCAGTTCCGGATGGATCACGATCTTCTGAACGGAAATGCTCTCGAGATATTCCCGCAGCTGAGGCTGGAAAGTCTCGTCGCGAAGTTTTTCCTGAATGGCAACGTAAGTGGCGTCATCCGGCGTCGCAAAATAATATTTTGTGATTTCCGCCAGATTGTAGTCCGTCGTCGGAAACATACCGACCTTGTCGCGGATCACCTTGCCGTCGGCGTCGAGCATAACGCTTTGGACGCTGTCGAACGCTTCGTAACCGGGCTGGATCTTCGCTTCGTCATACCCAAGACGGAACGTTGCTTCGTAAGGGGTGACGACAAGCGACTGAACGACTTCTCCGTTCGGACCGCTCTCATTGATCTCGGTGATCGCCGTATTGCTTAAATCCATGGCGACGTCGGTCTCAAACGTCCATGGACCGGTGAGGGATTCGCTGTGAGTTGCGAGTTCGTCAACCGTCAGTTTCCAGTGGAAAGATTCCGGGATTTCTGTTTCCAGAGCCAGCGGATAAAGATTAAAGTCCACGCGGAAAGAGCCGATAAACGTGGAGTCGTCCGTAAATTCACCACGCAGGGCAACCGGCGTCCATTGGAAGTGATCGGGATCTTCATTGTCGATCTCGTATTCGGCAGGCGTTTTTAAGAAATCATATTCCTGTGAGTTTGCAAGATAAAATTCGTGGACGATCCCCTCTCCGGTATCCAGTTCCGTCCCTTTTTTGAGTTCTTCGGAAAACGGTTTCGCTGATTCGAGCATGACGGAGACGTACAGGGCCTGCGTATCACAGTATACTTCGGAGAGCGTGACTGTGACATCGTTTGCGGTGCAGACGTTTCCGTTTGTCAGCGGCTTTGCGACTTCGTCAAAGTTTCCGGTATAGCGCTGTTCGTCCTGTACTTCTTTAAAAATACTTCCGATCAGCGGGATTTTGGAAGCAAGCACGGGATTGGAAATGCAGAATGCGGAAAATGCGGTGATCAGTACAGCCGCCGCAGCGCCGCCTGCAAAAATCCGGTGTTGTTTCTTTTTGCGGGACTGTTTTTTGATCGCGTCGAGATTTTCGGAGACGATGTTGTCTAATTTATCGGATGGGATTGGGATTTCATCAAAATTAATTAGCATAAAGATAGTCCTCCTTTAATATATTTTTCAGTTCACTTCGGGCGCGGCTTAAGTAGGCTTTTACCGAACCCTCCGGAATATTCATGACAAATGCGATTTCCCGGACGGAAAAGCCGCTGAAATATTTTAAAACGATCACGGTCTGGTAACGTTCGGAGAGTTGGTCGATGGCAGAGTACAGATCGTGCTTTTCTTCCAGTGAAACGCCGTTGTACCGCTCGGAAATCTGGATTTCGTCTGTGGAATCAAAATAGATGACTTTCTTCAATTCGTCCTGTGCGGTGCGGATCAATATTTTCGTGATCCATGTCTTGAACCAATCCGGATTTTTCAGCGTGTGGATGTTCTGAAATCCTTTTAAAATGGTTGTTCCTACAATGTCCAGCGCATCCTGTTCGTTTTTCATATATAAGTACGCCATTTTGTAGAGATATTCTTTGTATTCGGTGATGAGCGCGCCGTAAGCATCAGGATTTTTCCGGATCGCTTTCCTGGCAAGCTTTCTTTTTTCTGATGGATCCATAGATCGGATTCCCCCTTTCGTTTCAAACATGCTGCATGTACTGTAAACCAGCTTACACTGATTAGACGGAAATTCACAGAGAAAGGTTACAATTTTGTTTGAGTTGTTTGTAAACATATGATAAAATAATCCGGTTACTACGAAAAAGAGGAAAGATAGGATTGAGGAGAGAAAACAAGAGATGAACGATATTCTTACAAAACTGAATGATTTTATGTACACTTATGTGCTGATCATCATGCTCGTGGCAGTAGGCGTATATTTTACCATCCGGACAAGAGGCGTGCAGATCCGCCTGTTAAAAGACGGGATCAAAAGCCTGATGGAAAAGAATACCGAGGAAGAGAACGGAAAGAAAAAAGTGTCGTCTTTTCAGGCGCTGATGATTTCAACAGCTTCCCGTGTCGGGACAGGAAATATTGCGGGAATTGCGACTGCGATCGCCGCAGGAGGACCGGGCGCGGTATTTTGGATGTGGCTGATGGCTGTGATCGGCGGAGCTTCGGCATTTGCGGAGAGTACACTGGCGCAGGTTTATAAGGTGAAAGAGAACGGGGAGTTCCGCGGAGGACCGTCCTACTATATGGAACGGGCGCTCGGCAAACGTTGGATGGGAGTTTTGTTTTCCGTACTTCTGATCATCTGTTTTGCATATGGATTTAACGGACTGCAGTCGTATAATATGTCTTCGGCGCTGGAATATTATATTCCGAACTACACAGAGTCGATTTGGCCGATGGTAGTCGGACTTGTACTGGCGGCGGCAACCGCGGTCGTGATCTGGGGAGGATCCCACCGGATCGGCGTGATCACGTCGGTGATCGTTCCGATTATGGCGATCTCTTATATTTTGATCGGAATCGTGACGATGATCATGAATGTATCCGAATTGCCGAAAGTCTTTGCGATGATCTTTGAAAATGCGTTTGATTTTCAGGCGATGGCAGGAGGACTGGCAGGAAGTGCGGTCGTGATCGGAATCAAGCGGGGACTGTTTTCCAACGAAGCCGGAATGGGTAGCGCGCCGAATGCATCGGCGTCGGCAGATGTGGCGCATCCGGTTAATCAGGGACTTGTACAGACGATCTCCGTATTTATCGATACGCTTTTGATCTGTTCCAGTACGGCGATGCTGCTGCTTGTGTCCGGCGTGGAGGGAAAGAGCGGCGTTCTTGACGGGATCCCGTATGTGCAGGCGGCGATCAGTTCCAATGTGGGGCAGTGGGGAATCCATTTTATTACGTTTTCTATTTTTGCGTTTGCATTCAGCAGCCTTGTGGGAAATTATTTTTATGCGGAGTCTAATATTTTATTTATCAAGAATAATAAGACACTGTTGTTCGTATTTCGGATCACCTGTATCGTGGCGATCTTCCTTGGCGCGCAGGCGGACTTCTCGCTCGTGTGGAATCTGGCGGACGTGACGATGGGACTGATGGCGATCGTAAATATCATCGCGATCTTCCTGCTGAGCGGAACGGTCGTCAAGGTACTCAATGATTATGAGAAACAGAAAAAACAGGGGATCAAACCGGTGTTCCATGAGAAAAATGTGGGAATCAAAAATACAGTCTGGAAGTAAAGTGTTCCTTGATTGAAATAACAGGGAATATATGATAAAATTAGGAAGATTCAGGCGTTCCTTTTTCTCGTTTTTGCCGGAAAAGGCGGCGGTGAGGAGAAATCTATTGATAATCGGACCGTCTGATGACGTAAAAACGGTGTAGCAGAGAGTGAAAAGAAAAAGGCTTGAAAAAGCCTGTAAATACAGGAGGTTTTAAGAAGATGGAAGCTTACAAGCAGGAATTTATCGAATTTATGGTGGAAAGCGACGTGCTGAAATTCGGCGAGTTTACGCTGAAAAGCGGAAGAAAGTCTCCGTTTTTCATGAATGCGGGCGCATATGTGACCGGAACACAGCTGAAAAAGCTGGGCGAGTATTATGCAAAAGCGATCCACAGCACTTACGGAGATGATTTTGACGTTCTGTTCGGACCGGCGTACAAAGGAATCCCGCTTGCGGTTGTGACGGCAATGGCATACAGCGAATTATACGGAAAAGAAATCCGTTACTGTTCGGACCGGAAAGAGGAAAAAGATCACGGTGCAGACAAGGGAAGCTTCCTTGGAAGCAAGTTGAAAGACGGCGACCGTGTTGTGATGATCGAAGACGTGACGACGTCCGGAAAATCCATGGAAGAGACAGTTCCGAAAGTAAAAGGAGCGGCAGACGTGGAGATCGTAGGTCTGATGGTGTCCCTGAACCGTATGGAAGTCGGAAAAGGCGGGGAGAAATGCGCGCTGGATGAAGTGAAAGATCTGTATGGATTCGAGACGGCGGCGATCGTAACGATGGAAGATGTTGTAGAGTGCCTGTACAATAAAGAATGCAACGGAAAAGTTGTGATCGACGATACATTGAAACAGGCGATCGACGCATATTATGAAACATACGGTGCAAAGCAGAACTAAGTTTTTCGGACGGAAACGGAGTGGATGTAGATGGAAAAGGCATATAAGACAATGACAGCTTCCGGTGCGATCGGGCTCGTTGTGGGAGTGATCATGATTGTGACAGGCGTTGCAGCGGGGATCCTTTCGATCGTAGGCGGAGCGCGTCTTTTGAAAAACAGAAATGTAATTACATTTTAAATGTGAAACGGGAATCAGATGAGAAGCGGAAAATTTATGCGGATCTGCTTCTCGTTTTCCGTTTTTTGAGCAAAGTAAGGGGTAATGATTTGAATCAGAAACAAGTGAGAAAAGTCCGGATGCTCGGGAAAATATTGTTTGTATTGTACATTGTTTTTCTCGTATATTTTCTGTGCTTTTCCGAGTGGTATGGACGTACCGGTACAGTGGAAGAATATCGGTATAATCTTGTGCTTTTTAAGGAGATAAGCCGCTTTATCGAATACCGTGAGGAGCTGGGAACATTTGCGGTATTTGCCAATTTATTCGGAAATATATTGATCTTTGTGCCATACGGATTTTTTATATCCGTGGCGAGCCACAGCAGGGGTTTTTTGAAAACGGTATTTTACAGCTTCGTGCTCTGCTTCGGGGTGGAGATATTCCAGCTTTTTACAAGAGTCGGAAGCTTTGATGTGGATGATATCTTTCTGAACACGCTCGGCGGTGTTCTGGGGTATATTTTGTTTATGATCTGCAATAGAATAAGGAGAAAACATGATGTTCGGAAGTAAGAAAAGTGCTCAGGAGAAAGCGCTGGAAAAAGAACGCAAAAAATATGGGACAAGAAAATACGGACAGACCGTGCTGAAACATTCCCATATGGGAATCTGGTCCTGCTGGTATGCCGCGGGAGCATTCCTGCTTCTTGTCGCTGCGATTTTGGCAGCGTTTATCCTGCGCGGACAGACGGTCGGGTTTGTCGGCGGGATGGGCGTGCTGGCGGTTATTTTGGCAGGCATGGGGATCCGGGCTTCGGTGAAAGGAAGACGGGAACGTGAGAAGAATTATCTGACATGTAAAGTCGGCGTCGTGCTGAATATACTGATCCTGATCTGTCTGCTCATGATTTTTGTGATGGGATTCTAGGCGCCCGGCAAAAGATAGGGAAGACTGACAGAAAATAAGTTTAGACTGGAGGGTGTTTGTTTATGACACAAAGTGAATGGAACAGAGAATGGCAGAGCGAGCGAAATGCACAGTGCGAGGAACGGCATGTGCTTTCTCTGGAACGTATCAGAAGAATTGCGGTGGAAGAAAGTGTGACAGATCCGTTTCGGGATTATTTTCAGAAAACCGCAGTTTTTTTATTGGAAATAGAATCTGTGAGAGAAAAAGTTGCTTCCGGTGAGTGGGAAACTTTGTCTCTGGAAGAAATGCGGGAAATCAACCGGCGGCTGTATGCGGATATTTTGCCGGAACACTATGAAAAAAGCTATGCCGATCCGACATATGCGGTTCGGGTGCTGGGAGAGTCTTACGGTCGGATTTTAAGTTTTCTGTATGCGGAGCTGCGCGGCGGGATTGCCTGCGCGTATGAAGCGCGGCTTGACTATCTGACGATTCTTCAGGAATTGTTCATTGAAATCTATAACTGTTTTGAAGAGGAGGCGCCGGAGCTCAAGACATTGAAAGAAATCGTTTACTGGTATGCCAGCGATTACTGTGATGTATTTCTGGCAGACCGGATCGAGGAACAGCTTTATCCGGAATTATCGTTTGCGGCAAGGATCATTATGGAGTCGGACTTAACGGATCTGCGGTATTTGTATCGCTTCGGGGAATATATCACGGACAACGAGATCCGGACGGCGAAGCATCTGGCGTCGCTTCCGGAGGAAACGCTGCGGAAAATGGCGGACGTTTACACAGAAGGGTACCGGATCGGATTTGTCAATACCGGAAAGGATCTATCGAAGAAATCGGTTGTCAATATCCGTTATTGCCTTGGATTTGAACGGGTCGTCCGGCTCGCCGTAAAGAATTTTGAAAAAATGGGACTGAAGCCGGTCATTTACCGCGCGGCATCCAGCGTGATCACGAAAAAAGAACAGATCAAGATCGGATATTACGGTGCGATCGCCAACAAACAATATGAGTACGACCACCGCTCAGATCAGGCGCTGTTTTTGGACAAGCGTTATGTGGAGCGAAAGCTGGACGTGCTCAAAAATGTATATGAAAAGAATAAAGAGCAGGCCGCACAGTTTGCGGGTCCTGCGGTGATGGAAATTTTCGGAGAACAGCCGTTTTCACCGGAGGTAAAGGAAGAAGCATTCTCGTATTCGGGGGCGCAGCAGGAGCTGGTGCGTTTATATGACAGTAAATCGGGGCAGCTTGTGAACCGGTATATCAAAGGGGAGGAGCGGAGTTTTACGATCGTGGCGTATCCGGTGCCGGAGATCGGAGAGCGATACCGCGAGATTTTCGACGATGTGATCCGGATCAATACGCTGGACGCCGGTTTGTACGAACGGGTGCAGCAGACGATCATTGACGCGCTGGATCGGGGTGTTTATGTGCGGGTCAAAGGAAAAGGCGCGAATCAGACTGATTTGAAAATACAGCTTCATGAACTGAACGATCCGGAGAAAGAGACGATTTTTGAAAACTGTGTGGCAGATGTAAATATTCCGGTAGGCGAGGTGTTTACATCACCGGTACTTTCGGGAACAGAGGGCGTTCTCCATGTCAGCAGAGTCTACCTGAATGAACTGCAGTATATCGATCTGAAACTGACGTTTGCAGACGGAAAGATCACGGATTATACATGCGCCAACTTCGAGAAAGAAGAGGAGAACCGGAAATATATTTACGACAACGTGCTGCACAATCATGAGACGCTTCCGCTCGGTGAATTTGCGATCGGTACGAATACGACAGCTTATGTGACGGGCAAAAAATATCAGATCGAGGATAAGATGCCGATCCTGATCGCGGAGAAAACGGGACCTCATTTTGCAGTGGGAGACACCTGTTACAGTTGGAGTGAAGACATCAAAGTATACAATCCGAACGGGAAAGAAATCATTGCCAGAGACAACGAAATCTCGCTTCTCAGGAAAGAAGATCCGGCGAAAGCATACTTCCAGTGCCATACAGATATAACCATACCTTATGAAGAGTTAGAAGAAATAAGTGTAGTGACAAAAAATGGAGAACAGATTATACTATTGGAAGACGGACGGTTCGTTCTTCCGGGGACGGAAGTGCTCAATGAACCTCTGGATCAACTGAACTGAAAGCGAGAAAGGTGGACGTGATATGCCAAAAGTAGGAATCGTAATGGGCAGTGACTCTGACTTGGAAGTGATGAGCAAAGCCGCAAAGATGTTGGAAAAATTAGGGATCGATTATGAGATGACGATCATTTCGGCGCACAGAGAGCCGGATGTATTTTTTGAGTGGGCAAAAGCAGCAGAGGGAAAAGGGATCAAAGTGATCATTGCAGGCGCAGGTATGGCGGCGCATCTTCCGGGAATGTGCGCGGCGTTGTTTCCGATGCCGGTTGTCGGCGTTCCGATGTCCGGAAAGAATCTTGCGGGCGAGGACGCACTGTTTTCAATCGTACAGATGCCGCCAGGAATCCCGGTTGCGACAGTTGCCATCGACGGCGGTATGAACGCGGCGATCCTGGCAGCGAAGATACTCGCGGTTTCCGATGCGGATCTTTTGGAGAAGCTGAAAGCTTATACACAGGAGATGAAAGAGACCGTTCAGGGCAAAGCCGCAAAGCTGGATGAGATCGGCTACGAAGCATATCTGGAAAATAAATAGAGGTCGCGAACAAAAAGTTGTGCGGCAGGTCCGTGCGACCGGAACAACCGATGAAAGGGAGATACGATTATGGCAATGGATTATAAGACGGCCGGAGTGGATATTGAGGCCGGGTATCAGTCTGTGGAATTGATGAAAAAATATGTGAAAGGGACGATGCGTCCGGAGGTGCTCGGAGGACTTGGCGGATTTTCAGGCGCATTTTCACTGGAAAAGATCAAAGAGATGGAAGAGCCTGTGCTGCTGTCCGGAACAGACGGATGCGGTACAAAGGTGAAACTTGCGATGGTGATGGACAAGCACGATACGATCGGGATCGATGCGGTTGCAATGTGTGTCAATGACATTGCCTGTGCAGGCGGAGAACCACTGTTTTTCCTCGATTATATCGCATGCGGAAAGAACTACCCGGAGAAGATCGCATCGATCGTAAAGGGAGTTGCGGATGGATGCAAGCAGTCCGACGCGGCGCTGATCGGCGGAGAGACGGCGGAACATCCGGGACTGATGCCGGAGGATGAATACGATCTTGCCGGATTTGCCGTAGGTGTCTGTGACAAAAAAGAGATGATCACAGGGGAGGATCTTGCAGAGGGAGACGTGCTGATCGGCATGGCGTCCAGCGGAGTACACAGCAATGGATTTTCGCTTGTGCGGAAGATTTTCGAGATCACAAAAGAATCTCTCGACACCTATTATGACTGTCTGGGAACGACTTTGGGCGAGGCGCTTCTCGCACCGACGAGAATTTATGTGAAAGCGCTGAAAAATATCAAGAATGCCGGCGTTGTCGTGAAAGCATGCAGCCATATTACCGGAGGCGGGTTCTATGAAAATATCCCGAGAATGTTAAAAGACGGAACGCATGCCGTGATCGAGAAAGACAGTTACCCGATCCCGCCGATCTTTACATTGATGGCAGAAAAAGGTCAGGTGGAAGAGCAGATGATGTATAACACCTACAATATGGGACTTGGAATGGTCCTGGCGGTGGATCCGGCAGATGTGGATAAAGCAATGGAAGCAATCCGACAGGCAGGAGATACCCCGTATGTGGTAGGACGGATCGAGAACGGAGAAAAAGGAGTTACCTTATGTTAAAGGTATTGGTGATGGTGTCCGGAGGCGGAACGAACCTGCAGGCGATCATTGACAGTGTGGAAAACGGAACGATCACGAATACGAAGATCGTAGGTGTAATCAGCAATAATCAAAATGCATACGCACTGGAGCGCGCCGGCAAACATGGGATCTCAGCGGAATGTATTTCGCCGAAAAATTTTGAAAATCGGGCTGTATTCAATGAGAAATTATTAGAGCGTGTCAATTCTTACGAGCCGGATCTGATCGTATTGGCCGGATTCCTTGTGGTGATCCCGCCGGAGATGATCGCGGCATACAGAAACCGGATGATCAATATCCATCCGTCCTTGATCCCGGCTTTTTGCGGAACCGGATATTACGGGCTGAAAGTACACGAAGCGGCGCTTGCGCGCGGCGTGAAAGTGGTCGGCGCAACGGTACATTTTGTGGACGAGGGAACCGATACCGGTCCGATCATACTGCAGAAAGCGGTGGAAGTGGAATGCGGCGATACGCCGGAAATTCTGCAGCGGCGCGTGATGGAGCAGGCTGAGTGGAAGATTCTTCCGCAGGCGATCGATCTGATCGCAAACGGCAGAGTCAAGGTGGAAGACGGAAAGACAGTAATTCAATAGAGGAGGCAGTCATGAAAGTATTGATCGTAGGCGGCGGCGGAAGAGAACACGCAATTGCCGCAAGTGTGGCGAAGAGCCCGAAAGCAGATCAGATCTACTGTGCGCCGGGAAATGCAGGGATCGCAGAGTATGCAGTCTGTGTTCCGATCGGCGCGATGGAGTTTGACAAACTGGTTGCATTTGCAAAAGAAAAGGAAATCGATCTGGTGATCGTCGGAATGGACGATCCGCTTGTTGCCGGTCTGGTGGATGAGATGGAAGCAGCGGGGATCCGCACGTTTGGTCCGCGGAAAAATGCGGCGATCTTGGAGGGGTCTAAAGCATTTTCCAAAGATCTGATGAAGAAATATCACATTCCGACAGCAGGATATGAGAATTTTGCGGATCCGGAGGCGGCGCTTGCTTATCTGGAAAATGCTTCCTATCCGATCGTTTTGAAAGCAGACGGTCTTGCTCTTGGAAAGGGCGTTCTGATCTGTCAGGATTTAGAAGAGGCAAAAGAAGGCGTGAAGACGATCATGCTGGATAAGAAATTCGGTACGGCCGGAAATGAGATGGTGATCGAGGAATTTATGACCGGGCGCGAAGTATCGGTGCTGTCATTTGTGGACGGTAAGACCATCAAGACGATGACGTCCGCGCAGGATCACAAGCGTGCGGGTGACGGAGATACCGGATTGAATACAGGCGGAATGGGAACGTTTTCTCCGAGTCCGTTCTATACAAAAGAAGTGGAAGCATTTTGTGAGCAGTATATTTATCAGGCAACTGTTGACGCGATGGCAGCGGAGGGACGCGAGTTCAAAGGCGTGATCTTTTTCGGGCTGATGCTGACTGCGGACGGACCGAAAGTGCTGGAATATAATGCACGTTTCGGAGATCCGGAAGCACAGGTTGTCCTGCCGAGAATGAAAAATGATATTATTGAAGTGATGGAAGCATGCATTGACGGAACGCTGGATCAGGTGGATCTGCAGTTTGAGGACAATGCCGCAGTTTGCGTTGTGTTGGCATCCGACGGATACCCGGTGAGCTATGAAAAAGGATATGAGATCACAGGTCTGGAAGAGTTCAAGAAGCATGACGGATATTATTGTTTCCATGCCGGTACGAATTTCGACGGCGACCGGATCGTGACGAACGGCGGACGCGTGCTCGGGGTCACAGCCAAGGGAAAAGATTTAAAAGAAGCGCGGGCGAATGCCTATGCGGCGACCGAGTGGGTACAGTTTGAGAACAAATATATGCGCCATGATATCGGAAAAGCAATTGACGAGGCGTAACAGGCATCATAAGAGAACCATGAAAATGTGATCGGGAAAGAGACAGGGGCGGAGTGCCTCTGTCTTTTTCGGTTGTGAGAGTATTTTGAGGTTGGAGGAAGTTGCATCTGGCGGGAAAAGAAATTGTTTGTTAAAATAGAAGAGATATATCCGGCAGTTTTCAAAGAAAAGGTGGAGACAAAAGAATGGACTGGAATAAAGAGGAAAAAGAAAAAATGCTCGCATCGGCATTTCCTTTCTGGGAAAAGCTGACAATGGAGCAGCAGAATAGGATGCTGCAAGGTGTGATCGGCAATCATTATGCAAAAGGAACGATGCTGCATTATGGCGGAAAAGAATGCGCGGGAGTTCAGATCATTTATTCGGGGCAGGCGCGTGTGTTTGTAACATCTGCCGGTGGTGGGGAGATTACATTGTTCCGGCTGTTGGATGGAGATGTCAGTATCTTGAGTGCAGCCTGCATGATGCGGGGGATGGATATTGAACTGGATATGGAACTGGAGACGGATTCTGAGATCTGCACGATCCCGAAATGTATCTATCAGACGATAAGTGAAGAGAATGCCGAAGTGAAAGATTATACATTGGAAATGATCTCAGAAAAATTTTCGGATATTATGTGGCTGTTTAATCAGTATGTTTTCTCGAATGTGGCCAGTCGGCTTGCGGGATCTATTCTGGAGCACCGGGCGCTTGCGGGGGCGGATCTGTTTTCTATTACGCATGATGTGCTTGCGCGGGATATCGGTACCGCGCGGGAAGTTGTGACCAGATTGTTAAAACAATTCCAGAAAGACGGTCTGATCAAAATAACGCGCGGAAAAATCGAAGTATTGGACAGCGGTAAGTTGTCAAAAATATAAAGCTTGTGTGACATTGTCACAGAAACGGGACGGAAAGTTCTCTATAATGAAAAACAAGATAAAACGAATGAAGATTAGACGCAAGGTGTGTGGAGATTAAATCAGAAAAGTTTGAATCAGAGATCGCATTTGTGGAATCTTAATAACAGAGATATACAAAATGGAATCATAAGGAGGAAATACAAATGGCAGTTGTAAAATTAACAGCAGAAAATTTTGAGAAAGAGGTACTTCAGTCGGAAAAACCGGTATTGGTCGACTTTTATGCAGACTGGTGCGGACCATGTCAGATGATGGGACCGGTAGTGGAAGAGATTTCAAATGAAGTAAATGATGCAAAAGTATGTAAGATCAATATTGATGAGCAGATGTCGATCGCACAGAAATATGGAGTGATGAGTATCCCGACATTTATCGTATTTAAAAACGGCGATGTCGCAGATAAAAAAATGGGCGCAATGCCGAAAAGTGCCGTGCTGTCTATGCTTGGTCAGTAAACGAAGCGGGAGCGGATGGATTCGTGATCCGTTCGAAATAAGAAAATAGATACGAAAAAGAGGAAATGAAAAGAAACGGCTGCGGAAAACTTCCAGATTAGTTGGAAGTTTCGCAGTTGTTTTTCTTTTAAATGAGAGTTTTTCTATAAGGAAAGTGAGTTTCTTTTGCGGAGAATGAAGAAGGAACTCGGCAACAGAAGAAAAATGCGACAATTATTCCGTTTAAAGTCGGAAAAGTATCTTATTGTCTGAATTGCATGAAATAAATAAAAAACAAGAAAAACGTTGACAATTACTGGGAGCGGTGGTAAGATAGTCTTCGTCGCTGAGGGGACAGGAACAAAACAAAGAAAACTTTGCAGACCGGGGCTTGGCTGCCGCTGGGATACAGAGGGAATGTTTCGTTCCGGAAACCGTGAGTCTAGAAGTGTTGACTCCGGACATTCGGCGATGAGCATCGAGGCTGAATGAAAAAAACTTGAAAAAGTTGTTGACAAACGTCGGACGATGTGATAATCTATTAAAGCTGTCGCTTGAACAGACAGCAAAAAACAAAGAACCTTGATAACTGAACAATAGACAACAGATCCTTGAAAATTTCTTGAGAGAAGATTTTTAAGAACGGTTTGAAACAAACCAAACAGTAAAAAGGAAAAGAATTGCTAGCAGCGATTCTTGACCAAGACAAACACTTTTAACGAGAGTTTGATCCTGGCTCAGGATGAACGCTG
>ENA-OQKY01000234-OQKY01000234.1-human-gut-metagenome-genome-assembly--contig:-NODE-234-length-67972-cov-35.482792_pt1 | contig 67972 bp, 57 predicted proteins | sample MGYA00242652_ERZ504805 | MGnify/ENA primary metagenome ERZ504805 (study PRJEB26092, sample SAMD00036400) | human gut metagenome | host: Homo sapiens | study: EMG produced TPA metagenomics assembly of... | reverse complement strand
CATTACCCATCCGCTTAGTACCCTGTATTACTACAACGCACCGGATTTGACTATATGGCTCACTGGCGATTACCATAGTCGGACTTCCACCGACTGGTGTGCCCCAGCTTTGCTGGGCACGCTCCTACGACATAAAAAAACGTGTTTCTTCTATATTATATAGGAAGAAACACGTTCTTTTATCTTTACTTCTTATATTCTATTCTTCTGACTGCAGAGGATTTTCATCTGCTATAATATCTGAATAATCAAAAAGCGTAACCTTTGTTACATCATCTCTTACAATATCAGGAGCATCTCCCTGCTTCTTGGCTGCTTCTGCCAGCTGCGCTGCTGACCAGGCCGGAATTACCATACGTTTTACCTCTACAGGCGCTTCCTCCTGTTCTGATCCGGCAGTCGTCTCTGAAACTGCATTTAAGTCTGCCAGTCCCTCATTCGAAACATTCGCTTTCTGTCTCAGCTGTTCTTTCACCTTAGGTACGATTACTTCAGTTTTTCCTGAAACAGAACTCTGCGGTATTGTTTCTGCCTGTTGTGCAGTTGTTTCTGTTCTGGCAGGTTCATCAGCTGTAGCTGCTGCAATTTCTTTCTTAAGAAGTTCATGTGCTTCAGTAGTGGCTGCCGTAGCCTCCTGAGCAACAGTCTGCTGTTTTGGCTGTGCAGGTTCCAGATCATCTTCATAAATCTCGTCTACAAACCCGCCTGTTTTAATTTTTTTACGCTCCGGCTCTTTTCCTTTTCTGCGTGCTCTCTCTTCTTTCTTGATCTGACGCTCTTCTTCTTTGTAACGTTTCTCTCTTGCTTTCTCTTCTCTCTTGAGTTCTTTCTTGCTTTTAACATATCCAGGCTCTGTGTCTGCCTGGTCATAATCATCTTCCTGCGGTTCTTTTTTCAAAAGTTCTGCAACAATGTAAAGGATTACAAGGAAAAGCACTGCCAATCCGAGAATAATAAGACCTTCGATACTCTCTGTTGCGACCAGAAGATATCCTACATATCCAATTGTAATCACAACTTTTGGGATATAGTTCTTTACCTCAACCGTAACCGGTTCTGCGTTTTTATCAGACGAGTCAATCACCTTAAAGATATTAGTTTCTTTATCCATCTCGGTGATCATATAACGGTACGCTTTTGAATCAGCCTGATACAGAATAGAATCTCCAACTGTGGCTTCATCTGTCTTTACCGGAATTGCATATGTAACAGATCCCATCGGCAGGTTCGTATCCTTGCTGGCGTCATCCATAATCTCCGTCGTAACTCCAAGGAAAGGCGGAAGCGCCAGTCCAACTACACAGATGATGGTGCATATCACTATAAAATGTACTATAAATTTCAAAAATTTCGACATTCGCTACGCTCCTTATTTCTTTAATCTCTTCGTTCGCTATATCACTGTTCACAACTCACGTTCCACAAGAAAGAATCCTGCTTGCAGGATTCTCCGCCTGCGGCGGGTCGCTCCAGCGACATGATTCCTCTCCGACGCAGTGCGATCCTGCCCGGAGGGCTTTTTATGTCATAGGAACATTACGAAGTAATTTCCTATGACATAAAATACTGTCCTCCGACAGATATCCACAAATTGCTCAAACAGTAATCTCATTATACCCTGTTTTATTCTCATGGTCAACTTATAATCGCCCAAATACATTACAGTTCACAGCAATTACGCTTCGCGATGTAAAAAATATGAAGCTCCTTGTGCAAAACCCAAGGAGTATTATACTTCATGCATAAATTCCCACCGTATGTCTCGAGATTTTGGCATATGCATGCCAAAATTCCTCGCAGGACAGCTATTGTGAATAATAATCTAATACAGCAAAACACATCCGAAAAGCGGTCTTCCCTTCCGGATGTGTCCTATATTTCAAGAAATCTGAATTCTGATTACTGATTGCTTAAATACTGCTCAATACTTGTCATTGCAGCTTCTTCGTCATCACCATTTGCAGATAATGTGATTTCTTCCCCCGCATCAAGTCCAAGAGTCATCATTCCCATAATGCTCTTTGCGTTCACTCGTTTCTTTCCAAGCTCTACATAAATCTCACTGTTAAACTGGCTTGCAACCTGTACCAGTTGTGCTACTGGACGTGCTTCCAGACCTGTGGATAAATTAATGGTGATTGGTTTTTTGATCATAATAATTCTCCTCCTTGTTTCTCCCGCAGTTCGTCAGCCATTGCACTTAGCTTTCTCAAGCGGTGATTGACTCCCGATTTGCCCACCTGCGGGCTCAACATCATTCCTAATTCTTTAAGTGCAGCTTCCGGATACTGCATCCGGAGTTCTGCAATCTGTGCAAGTCCCTCATTAAGCTTTTCAAACCCCAGTTTCTGCTGAATCAGTTTAATGTCCTCCATCTGCTTGACAGCTGCATTTACTGTTTTATTAATATTCGCAGTTTCACAGTTAACTTTTCTGTTTACTGAATTTCTCATTTCCTTCAGTATACGGATGTTCTCCAGGTCCATCAATGCTACGTTAGCTTCCATAACAGCAAGCATATCAACGATCTGCGCACCTTCTTTCACATAGACCACATATGATTTCTTGCGTTGCACGATCTTCGCATCTACCGAAAAGCTGCGGATAATTGTCTGTAACTGCTCCGCTTTTCTAACATCAGGACATACAATTTCAAAGTGATATCCTTTCTCCGGATCACTAATTGAACCCGACGCCAGAAAAGCGCCCCTGATAAACGCTCGTTTGCAACAATTCTGTTGTACCACCAGCATATCAGCCAGCATGAGCGTACCGTGGTCGACACTGTCCGTGACCAGTTTCAAAGCCTGAAGAATTACCTGGATCTCTTCGGGATCAGATATTTCAATCACATATACCTTTACCCGTTTCAGGTGGCTGTTCTCACGTACAGATATTTCTGTCTCTATATTAAATGTTTTTTGCAATAATGTAAAGCACTTTCTTACAACTGTTTCATTTTCCGTTTGGATCCTCAGTTCATTCCCATGAGAAAAATGTCCCATTCTCCCACAGGAACTTATGATAGCCGCCAGTTCCGCAATCCTGCAGTGTCTGGCTGTTCCAATCTGTCTGGAAAGTTCTTCCTTCACCATCCCTGAAAAAGACATCTCTCCTGTATCATCCTTCCTGTTTTTTTACCAGGCGATCCTTTTCCACATCTCTGTGTTCCAGCCTGAATCCATATTTTGTATTCTTTGAAAGTCTGGAGTACAATTCCCGTGCCAGCGTAACCGAACGATGCTTACCGCCTGTACATCCGATTGCGATCACCAGATTCGTCTTTCCCTCTTTTACATAATTTGGAATAAGAAAAGTAATCATATCCTCCAGCTTATCTGCAAAATCCCTCGCCGTATCACAGTCCATTACATAATTAAAAACGCGTTCATCCAGTCCGGTCAGCGGTCTGAGTTCATCTACATAATACGGATTCGGCAGGAAGCGCACATCAAACACAAGATCTGCGTCTGCCGGTATTCCATATTTAAAACCAAATGATAATACAGAAATCATCATATTGCAGAATTCCTGATTCTCCACAAAAATCCTGTCAATTTCCTGTTTCAGTTCCCTGGTCAGAAGATGACTGGTATCAATAATATAATCAGCCCGCTCTTTCAGAAAACGCATTTTTTCTCTTTCCAGACGGATGCCGTCATCCACTCTTCCGCCCATGGCAAGAGGATGGCTTCTTCTGGTTTCCTTATATCTCTTAACGAGTACACTGTCCTCTGCATCCAGAAACAAAATTTCGAAATCATATCCCGCAGCTTTCATCCTGTCCAAGACGATCTCCAGTTCATCCAGGGAACGACCGCTTCTCGCATCAATTCCCAGTGCCACATTCTGTACATCCTCTCCATGTATCTCCGGCATCAGTGATGCAAACTTTTCCAGCAGCGGAATCGGAAGATTATCTACACAAAAATACTTTGCATCTTCCAGCATTTTCAATGCAGCTGTTTTTCCTGCCCCTGATACTCCTGTAACAATTACAAAACGCATTTCTTATCTCCTGTCACTTTATATTCAGTCCAAATGCCTCTCCAAAGTCACCCAGAAACTTTACTTCCGGTTCAAGAGTTACACCAAACTGTTCCTTAACCTTATCCTGTACATCTTTCATCAGCCTGCATACATCTGCTGCTGTTGCGTTATCTTTGTTGATCACAAATCCACAGTGCTTCTCAGCCACCTGAGCACCGCCTGTCTGATATCCCCTCAGACCTGCATCCATGATCAGTTTACCTGCAAAATATCCTTCCGGACGTTTAAATGTGCTTCCCGCACTCGGAAACTCCAGCGGCTGTTTGCTGACCCTCTGCTCGGTCAGTTCTTTCATTCTCGCCTTTATCGCTTCCTGGTCACCCTCTTCAAGCATGAGCACAGCACTCAGTACCAGATAACCATTTTTCTTTACAATGCTTGTACGATATCCCATCTCAAGTTTCTCTGCCGGAAGAGTAATAACCTCTCCGTCACCGGTCATTACAGTGACCTCTTTCAGCACATTCTTCATCTCTCCACCATATGCGCCTGCATTCATAACAACCGCACCGCCGAGTGTACCCGGAATGCCTCCCGCAAATTCGAAACCTGTGAGTGACGCATTCTTAGCTGCTGATGCAATCTGTGAAAGCAGAGCGCCTGCATTTGCGCGGATCATATTTCCCTCCACAGAAATCTCGCCATAATTTCTGTAAAGCTGTATGATCACACCTCTGTATCCGTCATCACTGACCAGAAGATTGCTTCCGTTGCCAAGGATAAAATATGGCAGGGCTTCTTCCTTGCAGATTTCAATAATTCCCTTCACCTCTTCCGAAGAAGACGGCAGTAAAAAGTAATCTGCCGGACCTCCGATACGAAACGTTGTATGACGCTTCATTGGCTCATTTACCTTAACATTCTCTTCTCCCAGCAGATTATTAAATTTCTCTATTACCTTCTGATTCACAGATCTTATTCCTCTATCTTTCTATCTTATTTCTGAATTCTCTGTTCGGTTTGCTTTCGTTTCTCTCACCGATATTTCCATACTGTTCACACGCTGCTATTCTGCATAAAGTTTTGACATACCTGTCCATATTATCTTATTTTCCTGTATTTCATCTGAGATATGCTGCCAGATTTCCCCAGCAGTTCTCTGACAACCACACCTGCAAGAAGCATTCCTGCTGCGCCCGGTACAAATGAAATACTTCCGTGAGTCTGCACATTCGCAGTTTTCTCCCTGGAGCAAAGAACTTTCACTCTATGGATTCCTCTTTTTCGCAGCTCTGTCTTTATCTGTTTCGCCATCGGGCATGCACTGCTTCTGGAAATATCCATAACTTCCAGCTTTGACGGATCCAGCTTATCCTCCAGACTCATGCAGGATATAACAGGGATTCCTCTCGCTTTCGCATTCTCAATCAGCAGTATCTTTGACTGTACAGTATTCATTGTATCTATTATATAATCGTAATTTTTCAAATCAAACATTCCGGCAGTCTCATTATTATAAAATGTCTCATATGTGTGCACCAGAATACCCTCATCAATATCTCGGATTCTCATTTTGGCAACCTGAACATTGCTCATGCCAACAGTGGAACGAAGTGCATACAATTGTCTGTTGATATCTGTCACAGACACCATTTTGTTATCCACAAGCGTAAGACTCGCCACTCCGCATCTGGCCAGAGCCTCGGCAACAAAAGAGCCGGTCCCGCCAAGTCCGAAAACAGCAATCTTCGCCCTGCTCAGTTTATCGGCACCCGCATCACCAAGCAGTGTTTCCATTCTGGAAAAAGCATCCGGCATACAAAAACCTCCTACGAATCATTATCTGTATAGGACATTATACTATCTCTCCGCCCAAAAGTACAGTTCTTCATACATTCTTTAGAATTGACGTATATTATTTTATAATTACGCCATAATACATACCACAATCTTTCATTTAAACCAAAATCAGGAGGCAGTTATGCTACAGCAGATTTTTCTCGGATTTCTCGGACTGTGTTCCGGTTTTATCATTGCAGGAGGTCTGATCGGACTACTGATCGGTCTTTCTATCGTTCCCAGATATGCAGGAATTACTCATACTGCAGATCATATGATGCTGTATGAAGATATCACTTTGTTTGGAACAGTACTTGGAAATCTGTTCTATCTTTTTCACTGGAACGTACCTCTCGGCACTCCATTTCTGATTCTTTATGGACTCTTTTCAGGAATCTTTCTCGGAGGCTGGATCATGGCACTTGCAGAAGTGGCAGATGTATTTCCCATCTTCGCACGCAGAATCCGTTTTCAGCAGGGACTGTCTTTTACAATTTTGTGCGTTGCATTTGGCAAATCCATCGGCTCGCTGATTTATTATTATAATGGATGGATTCCATAATTTCCAGTTGATTTTATTATCACGCAAATATTCACAATTGAAGCAGGATACTTACCTGTTTTAGTTTAAGAAAGGATCACTACCATGTCAGACAATCATTCATCTCAGCAGAAGCAACAACAATATGAAGATTACGTAAAAAAAATCACTCCTGTCCACAGTCTCGGTCTTAATATGTGCAAGGCATTCTTCACAGGCGGAGTCATCTGTGTTCTGGGCCAGTTTATCTTAAATTATGCCGAAAAACTTGGTCTCGACAAAGATACCTCCGGATCCTGGTGTTCCCTTATCCTGATACTTCTCAGTGTGATTCTCACCGGCTGTAATCTCTACTCAAAAATCGGAAAATTCGGCGGTGCAGGAGGGCTTGTACCAATCACCGGATTTGCCAATTCTGTAGCAGCATCTGCCATTGAATACAAAGCAGAGGGACAAGTATTCGGAATCGGCTGCAAGATTTTTACCATCGCGGGACCGGTGATTCTGTACGGGATCCTAAGTTCCTGGATACTCGGCGTTATCTATTATCTTTTTAAGCTCACAGGAGGTCTCATATGAACAAACAGATGACATGCGGCACCTCAAGCGTCGCTTTCCGAAATCCTGTTTTTATCCAAAGCTGCGCTTCTGTTGCCGGTCAGAAAGAAAGCGAAGGACCGTTAGGTTCCTGTTTTGATATCGTAAATGAAGACCCAATGTTCGGAACCGCCACATGGGAAGCTGCCGAAAGTACAATGCAGAAACAGGCTGCCACACTGGCAATTCAGAAAGCAGGCCTGAAATCCAGCGACATCCGTCTTCTGTTTGCAGGTGATCTGCTGGCTCAGACAGTTGCATCTTCTTTTGGCACCGCAGACCTTGGCATCCCTTTTTATGGGCTCTTTGGCGCATGTTCCACTATGGGAGAATCCCTTTCTCTTGGTTCCATGTGTATTGCAGGAGGATATGGCAGTCATATCTTATGTGCAACCTCCAGTCACTTTGCAAGTGCAGAAAAGGAGTTTCGATTTCCCTTGGGATATGGAAATCAGAGGCCCTTATCTGCTACCTGGACGGTCACCGGTGCCGGAGCCTGTGTACTTGGATGCAATCCTCCTCCAAAGTCTGTTCTCAAAAATCCCGGTACAGTTTCCTCTGAAAATGTTGCAAAATACTCCGGTACTCTCAGAAACCATAACACCTGCGCTGTCATAACAGGAATCACAACCGGCAGACTTATTGATTTTGGCTTTAAAGATTCCTTTAACATGGGCGGATGTATGGCACCTGCTGCCTGCGATACCATTGCCCAGAATCTTAAGGATTTTAATCGTACTCCCGAGGATTATGACGCTATCTTTACCGGGGATCTTGGAATGATAGGGCAAAAAATTCTCTTTGATCTTCTCTCAGAAAAAGGCTTCGATATTTCTTCCAGGCATCAGGACTGCGGCATGCTGATCTATGATCCGGAAACCCAGGATACTCATTCCGGCGGCAGTGGATGTGGATGTGCTGCTACAGTTCTTGCCGGCCATATTCTTCCTGAAATCATAAAAGGTACCTGGAAGAGGATTTTATTTGTCCCAACAGGTGCACTGTTATCAAAAGTCAGCTTTAATGAGGGCGATTCTATTCCAGGTATTGCTCATGCAGTTGTCATCGAACAATATCAGGTACCAAATATTCCCTGAACACCCTTTTAGCAATTCAGTTATCAATCAATATTCCATTTGACGCAGACACATTAGCTAATCTGGGAGTTCAGACACTAAAACGGACAATTACTTACTGACTAAAAAAAATCAACTATAAACAATTTGCACCAGGAGGTAGTATTTATGGATTATTTTAATGCTTTCTGGACAGGTGGGCTGATCTGTGCTCTTGTCCAGATCCTGCTTGACAGAACCAAACTGATGCCTGGCCGGATTATGGTCCTTCTGGTCTGTGCCGGCTCTGTTCTAAGCGCTGTCGGCATTTACCAGCCATTTGTAGAATTCGCAGGAGCAGGCGCATCTGTTCCCCTGCTGGGATTCGGTAATATCCTGTGGAAAGGAATGAAAGAAGCCATTGATAAAAATGGCCTGATCGGACTCTTCATGGGCGGTTTCACTGCCTGTGCCGTCGGAGTTTCCGCAGCACTGATTTTTTCTTATCTTGCAAGTCTGGTCTTCAAACCGAAAATGAAAGGATGATTTTAAATGAGCGATACTCTCTATTTGCAGTTGGATCAGAACATACAGGTAACTCATCCCCATATTTATCTGCAGGATGTTGCAAAACTTTCCTGCAGCAACAGTAAAATATTAAACCGACTCCGGGTTATGCCTGTCGCCAATCTTGCGCCGGACAAACCGGGACGCTACGTCATGTCTGTTATGGATCTGATCACTGAAATTCAGAAAAAAGAACCTGATCTTGAAATCACAACCATTGGTGAGCCTAACTTCATCATTACTTTTAAAAACAAACCTGGTCCCGGGCTTGTCTGGCAATGGTGCAAGATCATCTTCGTCGGACTGGCAACTTTTTTCGGTGCAGGTTTTTCCATTATGACATTTAATAATGATGTGGATGTAGGCAACCTGTTCGCAGATATCTACACACAGGTTACAGGACAGGTTTCCTCTCATTTCACAATTCTGGAAATCACATATTCTGTAGGAATCGGACTGGGTGTTCTGTTTTTCTTTAACCACTTCGGCCATATGAAAATAACTGCTGACCCAACTCCTATGCAGATACAAATGCGACTGTATGAAGACGATGTCAACACAACTATTATAGAAGATATTGACCGTATGCAGCAAAAGTGATACACTGTCAACTGCCGAGTGTTCGAGACCTTCCACTCGTAAAAAAAATACTAAAGGAGAAAATTAAATATGAAAAACAAAGGTACCCAGTTTCTGGCAGAAGCAGCAGTTATAGGAGCTATTTATGTAGTTTTGACCCTTTTATTTGCGCCGCTAAGCTTCGGTGAAGTTCAGATCCGTTTTTCTGAAGCTCTGACAATTCTGCCATTCTTTACCCCGGCAGCAATCCCCGGACTGTTTATCGGATGTATCATCGCCAATCTTTTCGGAGGTGCAATCCCGGTAGATATCATTTTTGGAAGTATCGCAACGCTGATCGGAGCAGTATTTACTTACAAATTCCGCAACTATAACCGCTTCCTGGCACCGCTTCCCCCAATCGCAGCAAACACCGTGATCGTGCCATTTGTACTTCGTTTCGGATACGGAGTTAATCTTCCGATCCCGCTTATGATGCTGACTGTAGGTATTGGCGAAGTCGTTTCCTGTGCTGTTGTCGGACTGATTCTTCAGACTGCACTTCTGAAATACAGGAATGTTATTTTCAGATCACAGAAAACCGTATAAACTCTATAGAGTGTGCAGAATATTCTGTCTGCACACTCTTTTTATATCTTTCTCTGTTATATCCCCATCAGCCACTACAATTGTTTTTTCAGTTCTTTCAGAATTCTTTTTTCCATTCTGGAAACCTGCACCTGCGAGATTCCCAGTTCTGATGCTATTTCCGTCTGCGTCATATCTTTAAAATATCTCAGCCAGATCAGCCGTCGTTCTTTTGCATCCAGTTTCTGCAGAATCTCATCAAGAAAGATTCTGTTCAGAGCTGCATCCTGTCCATTTTCTTTTTCCTGAAGCCTGTCCATAAGCGAAATATCATTTCCATCTCCCTGGTAAATGATCTTATGTAATGATTCCACTTCTGCCCCTGACTCCATCGACAACAAAGCCTCTTCCACAGTAAGCTGTGCAGCCGCAGCAATCTCTTCCAGCACCGGTTCCCGCCCCAGTTCTTTCTCCAGCTTGTCCCTTGCGCAATAAATTCTGGCACAATTTTCTTTCAGGCTCCTGCTTACTTTAAGCATCCCGTCGTCCCGCAAATAGCGTTTGATCTCACCCGCGATCATAGGAACTGCATAAGTTGAAAATTTCACATCATAAGAACTGTCAAAATAATCCACAGCCTTAAGCAGACCTATACTTCCAATCTGTACAAGGTCTTCCATCTCTACCCCACGCCCCTGAAATCTTTTAGCCACACTGTACACCAGTCCTGCATTCTCTTCAAATACTGTATCTCTTGCCTCTTTATCTCCCTGTTGCGACTTTATGATCAAAGCAAGAGTATGATCCATCCTTACCTCCCGATCGTTTTTTTCATATGGACAATTGTCCCTTTCCCCATCTGCGAATCTACTGTCACATCGTCCATAAAAGCCTCCATAAAGGTAAAGCCCATACCTGACCGGTCTTTCTCAGGCTTTGTGGTAAAAAGTGGCTCCATCGCTCTGGAAACATCTGTGATGCCAATTCCTTCATCGATCACATCCACCCACAACGTCCGTTCCCGCATTCTGCATTGGACCTCTATTTTCTGCACTGTTCCTTCATATGCATGTATAATACAATTTGTCACGGCTTCTGATACAGCAGTTTTTAAATCTGCCACCTCTTCTAAAGTAGGATTCAGCTGTGTACAAAAAGCAGCTACCGCCACTCTTGCAAGTCCTTCATTCTCAGGCCTGCTGTCAAAAATCAGCTTCATTTCATTCGTGTTTTCCATAATGTTCCCCCTCCTCCTTTACTCAAACTTTTCCACAGATTTCCACAAACTTATATACCCCTGACAGATGCAGTAATTTCTCTATATAACTACTTACTCCCGCAGCCTGTATACAATCACCTCGCATTCCCATCGCCCGATAACGTCCCATGATCAGCCCGATTCCTGAACTGTCCATAAACGCTGTATCGGAAAAATCAAATGTAATAGTCCGGATATATTTTCTTCGTATAATCTCATCCGACTCTTTTCTGATCTCATCTGACACCATATGATCAACTTCCTTCGGAAGATGAATAATCAAACAATTTCCCTGTATTTCAAATCTGTTTTCCATAGGAATCCTCCTTTTGATTTTTTAATTCATTTTTGCCGCATTATGATCCTTCCCGGAGATTTTTTTATATCGCAGGAACATTACAGAGTAATTATCCATGATATAATGCAAGAAAAAATCCTGCTTGCAGGATTCTCCGCCTGCGGAGGGTCACTCCTGCGACATAAAAAAAGAGACACATGTCTTCCATGCATCTCTTCTGTATTCTCTGTACCGGATACCGGTATATTCTGTCTGCTTTCTAAATTCGATCCCATCAAACAGATAAAATCATCCGCTCCGCAGTTTATCTAATATTCTGAATCGTCATAAGAACCTTCATCATAAGATTCATCGTAGGAACCTGTATCATAAGATACTTCATCGTTTCCACTGTCATAGGATCCATCATCATAATTTTCATCATATGCAGAATCTGAGGAAGCATCTCCTGCAGCATCTGCATTGTCTCCATTGTCCGAAACATCCCCGCCCGTACTGTCTGATCCGTTCTGAGATGTACTATCTGTTGTTCCTTCTATACCTGTAGTTCCTGTACTGTTACAGATAGTATTGTAAATTCCTTTCAGATCCGCAGGAAGCAGATCTGCATAAACATTCTGGAGCTTAAGTGCTGCCTCATCTGCATTCTGCTGCTGTAAAGCTGCATATGCTTCCAGCAGTGCCTCATAACTGTCACTTTTCTTCTTCTCTTCCTCGATCTGTTTCGAAGCAGCCTCCACTGTATCTCCTGATTCCTGTGCCTGATTCTGTGCTTTTGTCAGCTCTGCTCCCTGGCTGGATACAGCATCGCTGTATTTGACGATCTGCTGATTCGCTTCCCTGTAAATTCCCTGCTTTATTGCAGGAACAGCAAGCAGATAAAATGCCAGCAGCCCTGCCGCAAATCCGGCAACCAACGTAAAGAACAGGGAAACCCTTGAACGTTCTTTATATGGAGCTGTCGGGATCACCATATCCCTGCTGATACTTGCGGCATCCTTTTCCTCTGCCCCTTTACTTCCAAAACGTCTTTTTTTCTGCCGCTCTAAGCGGGTAGATACACCTGTCTGCTCATCAATCTCACTTAAGAAACGCAGAGTTGTTGTATTCGTCTTATCAATCCTCGCTGCTCTCTTCAGAGTTCTCCTGGCTTTGTTATACTCTCCTTCTTTCAGCTGAATTAATGCAAGAAGGTGATAACCCTTGATCAGCTTCGGATTCTGTGCAAGAATCTTCTTCAGTCTGATTGCAGCCATATCCTCATGACCCTCTCTGCAGAGATTCAGTGCATCATTATATTTTCTGATAGTCTCATTAATCGCCTCCAGCTTATTAGAATTCGCCTGAAGCTTATTAATATATTCTGATGCCAGATTTCTGGAAGGCTGCAGATTCTTACTGATCACCCACTCACTGAGTGCAGCCACAACCTCACCTGTCTCAAAATACACCAGTCCCAGAAGATTTCTTGCCTGAATGTTATGTTTATTATACATAAGACTCTGCTTCAGGCAATTGATCGCTCCTGAGAGATCACGGACGCTGGCCTTCTCCAGCCCCTGATTGTAATACTGTCTGGAAAGGTAGTCTACTTTCTTCTGAATCAGCACATTACATCCACATTTCGGGCAATAATCCAGATCCTTGTCCATCAGGAACGCACCACAATTCATACAATTCATGCGTTTCTCCTTATTTTACCCGTCTGCCGCTCTTTGCTTCACGGAGAACCTCCTGGAGAACATCCAGAATATCTGTCAGTTCTCTCTCATAAATGGCCCCTTCCGCATCTGCAACGTCCAGACATGGCTCAAATTTCTTCAGTTCCTCTTCATAATCTATCATTTCTTATTTCTCCTGATCACATCTTTAATCTCACCAACAAGATACAGTGAACCTACGCAGAAGAGCATGCCATCTTCCCCTTTAGCTTCCAGAGCTGAGGCAAATGCTTTCTCAATATCTTCCACTGCTTCTACCGATGTAGCCCCTGATTCTGCAAAAAGCTTTGCAAATCTCTCTGCCGGAACTTCACGGTATCCGCCTACAGATGTCACAACCACATGACGGAATGTGATCCTGCTGCAGATCGTATGTATCATATCTGTGTAATCTTTGTCATCTACTGCTGAGAAAAGCAGAGTCAGTGGACATTCTTTCTGAAAATGCTCTGCTGTCTCCACAAATTTCTCTACTCCATCCTCGTTGTGTGCCCCGTCTACGATCACACCAGGAAGCACAGTTTCCATTCTTCCCTGCCAGCGCGTTCTGGAAATTCCTTCATGTATTTTATCAAGGGATACAGGAAGTATATTCTGCAGAACTTCCATTGTTTTCAATGCAAGCGCGCTGTTCATTACCTGATATTTTGCAATAAACGGAATGGAAAAAACCGTATCCCCATAATACTCATTCCGGAACGAAAAATCAATGCCCGCAGAAGTATTTCTGATAATTTCCGTATCAGATTTCTTCACTTCATAAGCTGGGCTCCCCAGTTCTTTTGCTTTCGCGCGGATTACTTTTGCTGCATCCGGATCATTTCCATCATAGATCACCGGCACACCAGGTACAATGATCCCTGCTTTCTCTCCTGCAATCTTTGCTACTGTGTCACCCAGATACTGCATATGATCCAGGCTGATAGAAGTGATCACGCAGGCAACCGGATTCTCCACTGCAGTAGTCGCGTCCATTCTGCCACCAAGTCCTGTTTCCAGAGTTACATAATCCACTCCTGCCTCTGCAAAGATCACCATTCCCATCAGGAATAGCATTTCAAAATAAGTCGGATGATAACTTCCCTCTGCAACCAGTTCATCTGCAAGCGCTTTTACTTTTTCAAAAGCTTTCAGGAATGTATCATTATCAATATTGACCTCATTGATCTGAAATCTCTCATTAATTTCAACCAGATGAGGAGAAGTAAACAATCCGCAGGAATATCCTGCTTCACGCAGGATTGAAGTCAGGAATGCACATGTACTGCCTTTTCCATTGGTACCGGCTACATGGATCACTTTGAATTTGTCCTGAGGGTTGCCAAGTCTTCTTAAACATTCCTTTGTATGATCCAGACTGTTTTTCTTTGTAAATTTCGGAGTTTCATCAATATAAGCAACTGCTTCTTCGTAATTCATAAAAAATTCCACCACTTATCTATAATGTATTTGAACTTGGGACCCGTCAAACATGAGGAAGTAGTGATTTACGCAGTAAATCAGCGGATTCCAAATGTTTGCCGGATTGCGGGAGCTGCTTCGCAGCGGAGCAATCCGTGATATCGGGTCTAAGTCAGGGACTATATACTTTTTGTCCCCTCCTTTGGTTACTCTAACATTATATAATAGTGGTGGAAGATGTCCAGTACCAATCGTAATATTTTATCCGACAAAATCTGGTCGTACTGTCATTTGCTTCGTCAGCATCAACATATTTTACGTCATTCAGACAAAGTCAGACGGATAAAAACATCAGCTTCGATACTTGCTTATAATCAGATAACAGTCTATCTGTCAATCTGTTTCCGTACTTTCACTTAATTTCCATTTATTGTTTGCATAAAGTGCGTAGCAGGAACGGTCATAGCTCTTACTCAACGGTTTTCGAGTCGAACTGTTGCTTCGCTGGATCACCGCCAGTCTGTCAAAATCATTCAATTCTGTTCCCGTGATCATCAACGTGGTTGGATTAATATAAACAGTATCATACCACTCTCCGTTCAGCTTCACCTCACTGGATGGGGTAAATTCCGTTCCCTTAATGTAATATGTATGATCCGTCTCCGAAATACACTGAATAGAATCCAGTGTCACATCATAAATTCCCATACGCATTCTGGTACGCAGATAAGGGCTTTCGCCACCGTAAGAATAGCGTTCACCGTAAAGCAGGTCATACTGTAATGTTTCCAGATCCACCTGATAATTCTTGGTATTTCTTCTCGCCTGATGATAACGGAAAATAGTACCCTCGTGAATTCCCACACGGTCCATAACTTCTGCTGCCATCTGATATGCAGCAAGGTTCTCATCTTTTTTCTGAAGTCCAAAGTTATCCCAGATCACATACTCTGTCTGAAACAGATATTTATTCTCCAGATCTTCAACGGTCAGTCCCATAGTCGGAAGATGATCACCGTACATTACCAGAACCACATCTTCAGGATAATCAGCCAGTTTATCAGTCAACTCTTTGACAAAGTTATCCATCTCATGGATCTCATTCACATAGTATTCCCACTTATTGTTTTCTTCCTCTGTAGGTGCACCGGAAACTGTGATCTCCGGATCCTCCAGAATCTGCTCGTCCGGATATGCTCCATGTCCCTGTACGGAAATTGTATACACATAATCCGGACCTTCTGTGGAATCCATACACTTCAGGATTTCATCCGTCAGAACTTCATCCTTTACCCAGCCGTTCGGATTCTTCTCATCCTCTCTTGCCATATACTCTTCCGAGGTAAAAGTATCAAATCCAAGGTTTGGAAAGATAGATCTTCTGCCATAGAAATTCGCCTCATTGTTATGAACTGCATGAGTAGTATATCCCAGATTCTTCAACACATAAGGTGCACTCTCACAGGTAGTTTCTCTCAGAATACTCTTATATGGATATTCACCTGGTCCGAAATAATGCAGACTCATTCCGGTGATTGATTCAAACTCAGTATTGGCAGTACCCGCTCCAACGGACGGAACTTTATAATATCCGGAAGAATATTCCTGCATCAGCTTGCGGAATGTCGGTATCGGATCCTCCGAAATATTCAGGTAATTTACCAGTGTTGGATCAAAAAATGATTCCAGCTGTAAAAACAGAATGTTCGGACGATTTTCCTCTTTTGTCTCTGGAAGATTCTTTTCCGTTTTCTCAATCCTCTTAATCTCTTTCTCAGAATAATCTCTCGGGCAGCTGATTCCTGTATTAAAGATCGTGGTTGCCAGACAATATGGATATCCATAATCCTCATATGCAAAGGCAATATTTCCAAAATAATTGGAAAGTACTCTCTTCTCCAGTGCCAGCTGAGTACTTCCTGCAAAAAGAGCCACAGCCAGCAGAATCAGAGGAATATTATAACGGTACTTAATCTTATTCCTGTACTTCGGTCCTTTGATCAGAAGGATCAAAAGTAATAGTATCACGATACCAAACAGGATGCAGACTGCCACAACACCTGCAGCAGGCAGGTATTTATTGGCAATCTTCAGTGCATCTGTGATCAGATGCAGGTCCGGTCCGGTAAAAGGTGTAACACGGTTCATCAGGAGAACGCCGTTGATGATTGCCAGGATCAGCCAGAACAGCGTGACCAGGACTCTCCAGAACACTCTCCTGTGAAACAGATAAACGATCAGTGACGAGGTAAAAATAAATGCTGTATTATATGCGAAGACCAGTGGCTTCTGTGTCATATAATCCCAGGCTTCTATAAACGAGTGACGGCAGATTGCCTCCATAACAAAATATCCCACAGCACTGGCAAGTACATGGAGTAAAAGGGAGATTTTGTTACAAATCTTGTACAATTTCATATCAGCACTCCCTTATTTCTTAAGCTGCTCTAACTGTCCTTTAACCTTATCCATCATTTCTTTATATTTCGCAAGTTTGTCTTTCTCCGCATCAACTTTGGCAGCAGGTGCTTTGTTTACGAAGTTCGGATTATTCAACATACCTTCGCATCTTGCGATTTCTTTTGTCAGACGCTCTGTCTCTTTTGTCAGACGCTCGATCTCTTTATCTCTGTCGATGAGATCTTCTAAAGGCATGTATACAACTGCGTTAGAAACAACTACAGAAACTGCATCATCGCTGATTCCGTTCTTATCTGTCTGTACAAGGATTTCTTTTGCAAATGCAAGATTTACAAAGGATTTCTTGCTGTTCTCATACATTTCTGCTGTATCAGCATCCTTAGCTACAATGTGCAGACTTGTCTTGCGATTATTTGGAACATTCATCTCTGTTCTTGTATTACGGATACCTCTTACAACCTCTTTGAATCCCTCGATTGCTTTCTCAGCATCCGGGAAATTTCTCTCTTCTCTGTATACCGGCCAGTCAGAGATCATAATGGACTCTTCTTCAGGAAGAAGTGTGCAGTAGATTTCCTCTGTGATAAACGGCATATATGGATGAAGAAGTTTCAGACCTTCTGTCAGTGCTGTTCTTAATGTCCAGAGTGCATCGTTTGCTGCTTTCGGATCTTCCTCTGCTTTCCACAGACGAACCTTAGCCATCTCAATGTACCAGTCGCAGAGCTCATCCCACAGGAAGTCATAAACTTTCTGTACAGCGATACCAAGCTCATATTTTTCCATGTTTTCTGTTGCTTCACGGATGACTGTATTTAAATGAGACAGGATCCATTTATCTTCTGCGCAAAGATCATTTAAGTTCTCCGGCTCTGTAACTGTCTTACCGTCCAGATTCATCATAATGAAACGGGAAGCATTCCAGATCTTGTTTGCAAAGTTACGGCTGCTTTCTACTTTTTCCCAGTAGAAGCGCATGTCGTTTCCAGGTGCATTACCAGTCATCAGTGTCAGACGAAGCGCATCTGCACCATATTTATCGATAACTTCCAGCGGATCAATACCATTTCCAAGAGACTTGCTCATCTTACGTCCCTGGGAGTCACGTACCAGACCGTGGATCAGTACATGATGGAACGGAACCTTGTCTGTCTGCTCCAGAGCGGAGAATACCATACGGATAACCCAGAAGAAAATGATATCATATCCTGTAACAAGTACATCTGTCGGATAGAAATACTCCAGTTCCGGTGTTTTGTCCGGCCAGCCAAGTGTAGAGAATGGCCATAATGCAGAGCTGAACCATGTATCCAGTGTATCCTCATCCTGATGAAGATGTGTGCATCCGCATTTCGGGCATTTCTCAGGCATTTCTCTTGCAACAACTACTTCGCCGCACTCATCGCAATAATAAGCCGGGATTCTGTGTCCCCACCATAACTGTCTGGAAATACACCAGTCACGGATGTTCTCAAGCCAGTGAAGATAAGTCTTGTCAAAACGGGATGGAACGAATTTCAGATCTCCGTCATCCAGTGCTTTAATTGCAGCTTTTGCCATCTCGTCCATCTTTACAAACCACTGTGGTTTGATCATCGGCTCTACGGTTGTGCCGCAGCGGTCATGAGTTCCAACGCTGTGGTTGTGCGGAACTACTTTTACCAGAAGTCCCAGTGCATCCAGATCAGCAACCATTGCCTTACGTGCTTCGTAACGATCCATACCGGCGTATTTTCCGCCAAGTTCGTTGATAGTTGCATCGTCATTCATGATGTTGATCTCTTCCAGATTATGACGGCGTCCAACCTCGAAATCGTTAGGGTCATGAGCAGGTGTGATCTTTACACATCCTGTTCCAAATTCTTTGTCTACATATTCATCAGCAATTACCGGAATCTCTCTGTCTGTCAGAGGAAGTTTCAGCATCTTGCCGATAAGATCTTTGTAACGTTCATCTTCCGGATTTACGGCAACAGCAGTATCACCAAGCAGAGTTTCCGGACGGGTAGTTGCGATTTCTACGAAACGTCCCTCTTCTCCTACGATCGGGTAATTAATGTGCCAGAAATATCCGTCCTGATCCTCATGCTCAACTTCTGCATCAGAGATGGAAGTCTGGCATACAGGACACCAGTTAATGATTCTGGAGCCTTTGTAAATATAACCTTTTTCATATAATTTGATAAATACTTCCTGTACTGCCTTGGAACATCCCTCATCCATTGTGAAACGTTCTCTCTCCCAGTCTGCGGAAGCACCCAGTTTCTTTAACTGATTAATAATCTTTCCGCCGTACTCTTCTTTCCATGCCCACGCATGTTTTAAGAATTCCTCACGACCGATATCGTGTTTGTCGATACCTTCTTTTTTCAGTTTGTCAATAACCTTAACCTCTGTAGCGATGGCTGCATGGTCAGTTCCCGGCTGCCATAATGCTTCATACCCCTGCATTCTCTTGAAACGGATCAGGATATCCTGCATGGTTTCATCCAGAGCATGTCCCATATGAAGCTGGCCGGTTACATTTGGCGGCGGCATAACAATCGTAAATGGTTTCTTGTCCGGGTTTACTTTTGCATGGAAATAACCGTTTTCCATCCATTTTGTGTAAAGACGCTCTTCGATTCCCTTAGGATCGTAGGTTTTTGCAAGTTCTTTGCTCATAATGTCCTCCTGTTATTATATATCTGTAATTAAAGTATTTACGGATCACTCCGCTGTAAAGCAGCCCGCTGGCAACCAAACGAATAAACACCTCCGCCTGGTTCAATGTTTTTAATCTGATAGTCCTATCATTAAAAAGCGCCCTCTGCACGCATTATACGTGCAAAGGGCGACATAAATCGCGGTACCACCTTAGTTTGTCTCTCATTCCCTTAACGCGGGATACGTGAAAGCCTACCATGCGCGTATATGAATCTCAATATTCTCATACCACTCACTTCAGCCTCCCGGCTCCAAAGCTACCTTCAGCGCTTCCGCTCCCGGGAAACCTTTCAGCTTATAAGCTTCCCTCTCTGTGGGTCATCCCCGCCTACTCCTCTTTTTCACAGCCTTTTTCTGGATTCTACTATAATGAAAAAAGCTTTTTTTGTCAAGAAATTTATTCTACACTCTTCAATGATTCCACCATATCAATCTTTTTCAGCTTCTGATGCATAAACAGATTAACAATCATAGAAAATCCTACTGTCAGCAATCCACTGTACAGGAAACTGAGTGGTTTGATATTTCGTCCGAACATTACTGCATCTACTTCTACTGTAAGGATGATATATCTGTGCAGAAAAATTCCAAATACCGCCCCCACCAGTACTCCTATGAACGTAAGAATGATGTTCTCCCTGTATACGTAAGCAGATACCTCATTATCATAGAAACCAAGGACTTTCAATGTGGCAAGTTCTCTCTGGCGTTCTGTGATGTTGATATTGTTAAGATTATAAAGGACTACAAAAGCAAGCATTCCCGCCGAAATGATCAGAACGACGATAACTGTCCCCAGTGATCCAAGCATTCTGTCAAGCTGTGCCTCCAGACTGCTGGTATAACTGATACTCAGTGCTGCCGGATACTTCAGAATTGCATTTCCAATCTGATCCTGTTCCGCCTTGTATTCATCTCTGACAGTAAATACAGTCGCAGAATAATCTGGTTTTTCTCCAAAGGTCTGCTCATAAGTGTTACCTGTCATATAAATGTAATGTCCCATATAATTCTCAGTTACTGCAGCAATCTTCGTCTCATAATCTTTGCCATCTTTCGTAATGGTTATAGTATCTCCGGCTTTAAGTCCTGTCAGAGAAGCTGTCTTTTCACTGATCACTGCACCTGCATCTGTCAGTTCATACTTTTCTTTTGTTTTTCTGTCCTGAAGCGTTACATCCTGTTTGAAATTCTCCAGATTCTCAGGTACATAAACATAAACACTGATATTGGATTTATTTCTCGGAACTGTCATCTTAGTGAACTGTACATGTGTATATCTGTCGATCTGGCTGTTCTCCTCAAGAAACGCTTCCAGCTCCTCACGGTCTTTGTCCGTGGCATCCTCATCATCAATAATGGTTCCTGTATAATGCTGCAGATCACGATACTGTCTCTGTGCAATATCCATGATAGAATCCCTGATTCCAAATCCTACCAGCATCAGCGCCATACTTCCCGCAATGCCAAAAACAGTCATAAACAATCGCTTCTTATATCGGAAAAGATTTCGCAACGTAGACTTCCAGGTAAAGCTTAAATGCTTCCAGAAGAACGAAATCCTCTCTACCAGAATTCTCTTTCCCTCTTTCGGTGCAGGCGGACGCATCAGTGATGCAGGTGTCTCTGCCAGCGCCTTGTAACAGGAAAAGATCGTTGCTCCGATGGTACACACAGTTGCCGCACCTGCTGCTATCATCGCAAATTTAAATTCATAATGAATCTGCATATTGTGGGTCATACCTTTATACATGATTCCATATGCATTGATGATAATATACGGCAGAATCTTCTCACCGATCAGGATTCCAAGAATACTTCCCCCAACCGTAGCAAGCAATGCGTACAGCAAATACTTAGATGCGATCGCGTACTTTCCATAACCTAATGCTTTCATAGTACCGATCTGGGTTCTCTGCTCCTCTACCATTCGAGTCATAGTTGTCAGACTCACGAGTGCAGCTACCAGGAAAAAGATTACCGGAAATACCTGTCCGATATTCTTCAGTCGGTCTGCATTATCGCCATAGTCTGAGTACTCCGGCAGATCATTACGGTCCGTTACCATCCATTCCGGCCTGCTGATATCATCGATCTCGTCCTGTGCATCCTGAATTTTCTTCTCGCCGTCCGCAATCTCTTTCTCAGCATCTTTCTTGCCGTCTTCGTATTTCTTTTTTCCATCTGCCAGGTCTTTCTCAGCTTTCCGGATATCTTTCTTAGAATCTTTTAGCTTCTGTTCATTCTCGGAGATTTCTTTTTCGCCATCTTTCAGCTTCTGCTCATTTTCCTCAATTTCTTTTTCACCGGAAGTGAGCTTTGTTTCGTTTGCCTGAATTTCAGCTTCGCCTGAAGCAAGTTCAGCTTCTTTTTCTTCCAGTTGAGCCTGACTGGAGCTTAATTTAGCCTTTGCAGCGTCAAGCTGTTTCTGTGCTGCTGCAAGCTGAGATTCTTTCTCTTTTATCTCTTTTCTGGCAGATTCCAGTTTCTTCTCCTGAGCATTGACTTCTTTCCATCCTGCGTCAATTTTTGCCTGTGCCTCCGGAAGTGCTGCTTCCTGTTGATCCAATTCAGCTTCCTTCGCTGTCAGCTGAGCAAGCCCGCTTTCTACCTGACTCAATCCTCTCTCCAGTTCACTTCTCGCTGCTGCGATCTGATTTCTGGATGCTTCCAGCTGAGCTGACTGACTGTCCACCTGTTCCTGACAGGCAGAGATTTCCGCAGCCATAGCTGCAAGTTTCTCTTCTGAATATTCCCCGGAAGCTGCTGCCTGATCATACTGTGCCTGTAATGCCTCAAGCTGGGCTCTGGCGCTTTCAAGCCGGGCTTCTCCCTGCGCAAGCTGAGCCTCCTGCTGCTCAATCTGGGCCAGCCCCTGCTGACACTTCTCTTTATTCGCATTCAGTTCCTGACGGGTAGCTGCGATCTGCTCTCTGCCAGCCTGTATCTGAGATTTACCATTATTAAGCTCCTGCTGATTCCCGGTAAGTGTCGCCTTTGCTTCCGCAAGCTTTTTCTCACCTGCACTCAGCTGATTTTTTCCATCTTTCAGCTGTGTCTGACCCTCATCAAGTTTCGCCTGATTCTCTGAAATCTCAGCCCAGCCAGTATTAAGCTGTGCTTTTGCCGACGCAATCTGCTCTTTGCCACTGACAATCTGAGTTTTCGCGCTGGCAATCTGGGATTTTCCATCTTCTAATTTTTTCTTTGCATCTGCAAGTTGTGTTTTCCCGTCTTCCAGTTTCTTCCTGGCATCTTCTAATTGTTTCTTACCATCTTTATATTGTTTCTTTCCGTCCTTAAGTTTCTTTTCACCGTCATCCAGTTCTTTCTTCGCATCTGCAAGTTTCTCATTGGCTTCTTTTTTGCCGTCTTCCAGTTCTTTCTTTGCATCTGCAAGCTTTTCATTGGCTTCATCCACTACTTCATCATAACGGATCTGACAACGTTCTTCCTCGATTCCCTTTACGCGTTCCTGCACTCTTTCTATCAGGCTTTCATAAGCATCCGTATAACTGATCAGATTTTGTGCCCCATGGACCTGCACATAAATCTGTGTAAATACTTCCTGTTCAAAATTCTCCGGGAGTACATAAGCAAACCCGTTAACTTCACCGGAACCAAGAGTTGTATTTCCACGATTATAAGATATATAAAGAGGGCTCTCACCAATACCTACAACTGTATAATCTACATTCTGCAAAAGCTTGCTGTCCCCGTCCTGCTTCAGTGTAATCTGATCTCCGACTTCGTAACTGTTATTCTCGGCAAATATATAATCCAGAAAAATCTCGCCACTCTTCTCGGGAATTCTTCCTTCCATAACAGTGATCTGGTTTACTGTTTCATTCACTGATTCCACATGGAGTACTTTCTGCTTCTCACCTTCTCCACACATTACATCTGTAGAGTACGCGCCTTCCGCATTCTGTACCCCGTCTATCTGCCTGATGGCAGATACATCATCTTCTGTCAGGCCAAGGGTTCCTACTACTTTAATATCCATCAAATTCTTTTCATCATAATAGGCGTCTCCGGATAGCCGCATATCAGGAGAAGATGCCTGTATACCGGAGAAAAAGGCGACACCCAGAGCAACGATCATGAAAATAGAGATAAATCTGGCTTTGCTTGTCCGTATCTCCATCCAGAAATCTTTATGTAATGCTTTCATATTTGTTCACCTACCATTCTATCTCCTCTACCGGTGTAGGATGGTCATTCAGTGTCATCCTGGAAACCTTGCCGTTCTTAATCTTGATCACACGGTCAGCCATTGGTGTCAGTGCCGAGTTATGTGTGATCACGATAACCGTCATGCCACGTTCCCTGCACATATCCTGCAGCAGCTTCAGAATTGCTTTACCGGTCTGATAGTCCAATGCACCTGTCGGCTCATCACACAGCAAAAGTTTCGGATTCTTCGCCAGTGCTCTGGCTATGGAAACTCGCTGCTGCTCACCACCTGAAAGCTGTGCCGGAAAGTTTGTCAGTCTGTCTTTCAGACCAACTTCTTCCAGAACTTCTCTCGCATCCAGCGGATCTTTACAGATCTGCAGCGCCAGTTCTACGTTCTCCAGTGCTGTAAGATTCGGCACCAGATTATAAAACTGGAATACAAATCCTATATCATTCCTTCTATAACCGGTAAGCTGCTTACTGTTATATCCGGCAATATTTTTACCATCCACACGTACCTCACCGCTGGTAGCTTTATCCATACCGCCAAGGATATTCAGCACTGTCGTCTTGCCCGCACCACTTGGACCTACGATTACTACAAACTCGCCTTTCGCAATTTCAAAACTGATCTCGTCCACTGCGACGATCTTTACCTCTTTTGTTCCGTATATCTTGGAAACCTTATCTAATTTTACATATGCTTCCTTATCACTCATCCGCATTTCCCCTGTAATATATTTTACTACCTTGATCATTGTTTCCTATATTAATTTACAGGCAGGTCAAATACTGACCTGCCTGAGAGTTTCAAGGGTTATATTTATTGTAACACAATGCGATTGCAATTCATAATAAAAAATCTATAAACTTCTTAAATACTATACCACCATTCGTCCAAAGTAATTCTCTTACTCAATCCACGGAATCTCATAATTCCATGATTTGCGGATATCATCCATAATCTTCATGACTCTGACTGTCTCCACATGCGGCATTTCCGGGCATTCGAGTTTTCCTTCTGCAAGCGCTCTCGCGCAGGATTCCACTTCATATTCATATCCTGTAATCTGCTCCGGCGGAAGATAGGACGCTACCTCTTTATAATCAGCATCAAACACTGTAATTTTTTCAGGATTATTGATGTTCTGTACCTGAATATATCCTTTAGTGCCGAAAATACTTCCCATTCTGTCTGAAATTTCTCTTGCTCCACACTGAAGTGTTGCCATGCGATTTCCCTCAAACAGCATCACAATACTGTCAAGAATATCCACTCCATCCCTAAAAATTGCCGTTGCTTTCACATCTTTCACTTTTTCTCCCAGGATCATGGACGCAAAATTGATCGGATATACACCTACATCCAGAAGTGCACCTCCTGCAAGCTCTGGTTTTCGAATACGCTCCACATGATTAATTGCATAACTAAGATTTGCTGTAACTGCTGTAACATCTCCAATCACACCACTTGCTATAATATCATTAATCATAGTTCTGGATGGCATATATCTTGTCCAGATTGCTTCTGTAATCAAAAGCCCTTTTTCTTTTGCAAGCGCAAATAATTTCTGTGCCTGTTCAGCATTTACAGTAAATGATTTCTCACAGAGTACATTCTTTCCTGCTTCCAGGCACATTTTTGCATGTAAATAGTGATGTGAATGAGGTGTTGCTATATATACAAGGTCAACCCCATCATCTTTCAACATTTCTTCATATGAACCATACGCTTTGTTAAATCCATACTGCTCTGCAAATTTCTGTGCACGCCCTAAATCCCTTGCTGCCACTGCATAAGCTTCAACATCTTTCATACCAGCAACTGTGTTCGCCATTGCTATCGCGATATTACCGGCTCCTAAAATTGCCAACCTCATTTTTCGCATCCTCCGTATTTTAAACATTCTTCAACGTACTTATTTTCAGGAATATTTTTATTTCTGTACCTTATCATTAATTCCTGTTTTTTACTACGCAAAAGCTTTATCCTAATGTTAATATTTTTACTCCTTCGTGACAATACCTAATTTTCTGTTTATCTATATTAGTTACTCCTTCAAAAATTTTTCTGCTTCACTCTGCTTTTCTCTTTTCCTTTTCGTCATCAGCCCTCCAATCCTTCCTGTCTCTTTTGCCGACAGACTCTTCCAGCCATCACTCAGCACCCTGTCCAGCAATCCCATTTCTTCTGCAATTTCATACTTCATGCATTCCTCAGTCGGCAGTTTCCCGGCAAGATAGGCCTTTACTTCTTTCTCTTTATCCAAAACAGCCCACACTCCTTTTTTCTTTGGAGTATGGGCTGTTTTTATCATTTTTATACATCGTACAGATATTTGCTTATCTCTGTTTCATTTTCTCTACAAGTTTACCATACACATGTTCAACAAACCACGGCTCTGTAGATTTCTTCAGTGCTTCCTCCGGTGAAAACCAGGCTACTCCGCTGTTTTCGTCTTCCTTTATTGAAACGCTTTCTTCGGAATCTGCTTCCAGCAGATACGTCACATTCAGATGCAGATGACTGGACACATATTTTCCTTTTTTCACATGACCATCTACAGTAAGTGATTCCAGCGAAAAAATCTCATCTGAAACCGGACGTACATTGGATATTCCAGCTTCCTCTTTTACTTCTCGGACCGCCACTGAAAGCAGATCTGTCTCTCCATCTGCATGACCGCCAAGCCAGGACCAGGAATTATATATGTTATGATACACCATAAGAACTTTACTTCTGTCCTTATTTACCACCCAGGCTGACGCTGTGATATGTGCCACTGCATTCTCTCTCAGAAATGCATTCTCATTGTTTTCTATCCAGTTAAGGATCAATGTTTTGTCCATTTCTTCCTGTTCATTAAATGGCTTATATTCTTTTATACTTTTTAGTAATTTTTCCCGTGTTACCATAACTTTTCTCCTTTATCTGCAGGCAGCTGACTGTTATTACATCTGACATAAATAATATCTTTAATATTTTTTCGGAATAATGATAGCTGCAATAATATATGCCCAGATTCCGGCCCCGCCAAAGCATGTAAGGATTACCCAGGCCAGACGCACAAGTGTCGGATCAATATCAAAATATTCTGCGATTCCTCCACATACGCCGCAAAGCATACTGTTTTCTGATGATTTGTATAAACGTTTATCACTCATTGTTCATTTCCTCCAATTTGTTATTATATGATATCAGGGTCAAAAGGTCAAAAAGCCGTTCGTGCTTGCACGGTAAGGCGTTTGAACTTGGGACCCGCCAAACATGAGGAAGTAGCGATTTACGCAGTAAATCTGCGGATTCCGAATGTTTGAGAATTGCGGGAGCTGCTTAGCAGCGGAGCAATTCGTAGATATCAAGTTAGGGGCAAAATACCTTTTGACCCTAACATCATTATATTGAAATTCTTTGATCTCTTACTTCATTAAGCGGATAAAATCATCCGTTTCTGTGAGCTTTCCCTGAAAAACTTACAGAAACATTTCCCATTCCGCATTCCAGCTCCAGTTTCCTGTCTGCACTTGCATTGGAAATATGCTTCTCTCTGCCAAGTCCACTGTAAGAATCTGAACCTATATCCAAGTTCCCAATGCCACACTGCAGATCATAGTTATAATCTTCCTCTTTACCAGTCACAGTCAGATCCATTTCACCTAATCCACATTCTCCATTTATTTTTTCTGCGCTCAGATCATTAAATGTCATGCTTCCCGTTCCAATCTGCAGATCAGCCTCCTTTGCTGTCACCAAAACATTCCCGGCAAATTCACCGGCTCCCATATCCACATTCAGTTCCTCTGTCTGAATCTCCCTGTTAATATAAACAGCTCCGGCTCCCATTTCTAAATCCAGCTTCTTAAGCTTCACATCTTTCGGATAAGAAATGCAAACCTTCCTGGCTTTGGACTTTCGATCCGTACTTCTGACTTTAAGCGTATCCGCACTTTCTTTCACTGTTACTTTATTTCCATTATCGTTGTATACCTTAACAGAAAAACTGTCACCCTCTTCCAGATCCAGTTCATCATATTTCAGCTCTATATCCAGTTCCGTCGGCTGATATTTCAGATCATACACCCTGCAATCAGTAGAATCCTCACTCTTTACTGCTGCTTTCAGATCATCCTCATCATCTTCCGCATTATCAGAAAGCGATTCTACCACCTCCTGTGGCCAAAACGCTCCTCTAAAATTTTTGAAACTCAGGACTTCCGACATGCTGGCGCCTATTACTCCACCAGCTGTCGTTAATCCAATTCCGGCAGCTCCGAAAATTCCTGCTGCGATCAGCATTCCCTTCGTAAATTTTCTCATCGAACCGCCTCCCCTCTCTTCTTATAAAGCAGCCTACTGCAAAAATCTGTGATCTTTCTGAACCATTTCGGCACGATTCGAATCGCAACGCTGATCAATCCCAGAGCCATAAGAATTCCTACAGCAATCAACAGACAACCAACTCCGGCCGTCATAATTCCGGTTCCTGTCATTGTTGCACAAAGTCCTGCTCCGGCCACAATAGCAGCAATTCCAACGAGCAATAAAACCACGCTTCCTATGCCCAATCCAACTATCAGCCAAAATGGCAGCAACAAAATCGCCACCACAAATGTCAAAATGCCTCCAACAGCTCCTTTAACAAACGGAGAAATAAAAACCAGAAGAATCACCGCAAGAATCAACACCGTCTGATTCCCCTTCCTAAAAAAGCGATTTTCTTTTCCCTTTTCTCCTGCATACTTTTCCGGCATCTGTCCCTGCTCTTTTGTCCGCGGATCTTCATATCCATGCTCTGTATATTCTCCATACTCATACTGCTCTTCCGACCCTTTCAGATCTGCTTTAATAATAGCAGCAACTTTCTCCGGACTGCCTAGTTCCCGGAGCACCAAAACCTCATTCTCAGGCCCGGCATCGTCAAAATAATTATCATAAAACTCAAGGGCTTCCCGTTTCTCCGTCTCCGGAATATCAGTAAGCAAATTCTCCAGTTCTCTCATAAACTGTGCCCTGTCCATCGTTATATTCCTCCCTCAAACATCCCACTGATCTTGGATGCATAAATTTTCCACTCAGCCTTGTAAAGTTCCAGCTGCGCAGCACCTCTGTCAGTCAGCTTATAATAACGCCGGTTGCGTCCTGCATAAGCCATATCATAAACCTCCAGACAATCATCCTTCTGCAGTCTCCTCAGCACCGGATACAGAGTAGACTCCGAAACATCAAGAACTCCACGCACATCCTGCGTGATCTTATATCCGTAGGTCCCCTCCTTCTCCTTAGAAACAACCGCCAGAACAACCGCATCCAGAAGCGCAGCACCTGTATTAAAAACCATATGCACACTCCCTTGTCTTAATTGTATGCCATACATATGCCACCATCCCGGAAACATAACCCTTCCTCTCCGCTACATACTATACAGCACAACAATATTGTTTTGTTTACGATATTATATGATATATAATATCATTTTGTCAATACTATTTAGCAAAAATCAATTATCCTTTATAATTACTCTGAAATAATTCTAAAATAGCTCAATACTCATAACCACAATTTATTGTTAAGCAAATATTTCTTCACCCTTTCTCAAATCAATTTTTACTAAATAATATTTTCCACTTAACAATAGTTCCATTTGCAGTTTCAACATTGTAGCTCTTTAGAAAAAACAGCACGGGAAAATATATCTGTCAGGGTGCGGTTTCGGCATCTTAGATCTTCTTAGCCAGTAAAAATCTGCGTTATGGAGAAAAATCGCAACCTGTCTGAGCGAAGTCTGCAACGGAGCGAGTTTTGCATTTTTCTCCATGCTCTTAGCAAATTTTTACTGGCATAGAAGATCTTAGATGCCGAAACCGCACCCTGACAGATATATTTTCCCGCGCGTCCCTTTTCAAAAAATTTACAGCAAAGGAAATTTATCAACTATGAATGAAAATACAGTACAGCTCCACCCCGCATTCCTTTCCCGAATGAAAGAAATGCTCGGAAATGAATACTCAGACTTTCTCGCCAGCTTTGACGCTCCCCGCACCTACGGTCTCCGTGTAAACACCTCCAAGATCACCTGCGAAGAATTCGAGAAACTGGCTCCATTTTCCATCAGATCAATCCCATGGATCAAAAACGGCTACTTCTACGATGAAGACGTCCGTCCATCCAGATGCCCTTACTACCAGGCCGGTCTCTATTATCTCCAGGAGCCAAGCGCCATGACTCCAGCCTCCCGTATCCCGATCAAACCCGGAGACAGAGTCCTCGACCTCTGCGCAGCCCCGGGTGGAAAGGCAACTGCAGCAGGTGCAGCGCTCCGGGGCCAGGGACTTCTGGTGGCAAATGACATCAGCACTTCCCGCGCCAGAGCCCTTCTGCGTAATCTGGAGCTATTCGGCATTCCAAATGTCTTTGTTGCCAATGAGACGCCAGCCAAACTCACCAAAGCATTCCCTGAATTCTTTGACAAAATCATTCTGGATGCTCCCTGCTCCGGAGAAGGAATGTTCCGTAAGGAAGAAGCCCTTGCCAAAGACTGGACCCCTGAGAAATCTCAGGAACTCGCAGAGATCCAGAAAGAACTTTCACTCCAGGCAGCAGATATGCTCCGTCCCGGCGGTCTGATGCTCTACTCCACCTGCACATTCGCTCCTATCGAAGATGAACAGACCGTCTCTTATCTTCTGGAAAACCGTCCGGACATGGAACTAATCGAAATGGAAGATTATGAAGGATTCTCTCACGGTGTCCCGGAATGGGGAAACGGAAACCCGGAACTTGCTAAATGTATCCGTATCTTTCCTCATAAGATGAACGGCGAAGGACATTTTCTCGCTCTTTTCCATAAGAAAGGTCAGGCCATTCGCGAAAACTCCTGTCCTCATACAAAACCGGACAAAAACGCATTCCCATTGATTGAAGAATTCCTGAACGAAATTGGTCTGAAAACCCTAGGCGGCAGGCCGTTCGACTGGGAACGTGTGGAAATCCGCGGCGACAAAGTATACTATCTGCCTCCGGTTGCCCATAACTTCCGTGGAATCACCTTCTTAAGAAACGGCCTCTATCTCGGTGACCTAAAGAAAAATCGCTTCGAACCTTCTCAGCCTTTTGCACTGGCAATCCACAAGGGTGAAGCCGAAGCAGTAATCTCACTTTCTGCTTCTGATGAAAGAATCACCAGATATCTGAAAGGAGAAACCTTAAATATCGAACCGGAGGAAGTAGCTCACAAAAAAGGCTGGCATCTCCTCTGTGCAGATGGATATCCGATCGGTTTCGGCAAACTGGTCAACCAGATCCTTAAAAACAAATATCCGGCAGGGTGGCGCGTATAACACGCGCTTATCCCTTCCGGATATTTGTTTTATTTTACAACAATATTTCTTTCTGTAACGTAAAAGAATAAATAAATTTCTCTTTCACCTTCATCCCCGTCATACGTTCTAATGCCTCAGCATAATCCTCAAGCTGCACATGATACAGGTCTATCAGTTTCTGCTCCTGCCCTTTTCTCACTCTGTCTGTCTTATAATCCACCAGAATAATCTTTCCATCTTCTATAAAATACGCATCTATGATTCCCTGCACCAATATTGTCTCATCCTGCCAGGAATCATCAAGCAATGAAGCACTTCTCTGAATTACAAATGGCTGCTCTCTGTAGAGCTTTTTTTCCATGGCAGCCTTTCGCATCCTCTGTCCCAGTTCAGAATCTACAAATCTCTTAATGTCACAGATACGAATACATTCTATCTCCTGTTCCGTCATCTTCTTGCTTTCCAGAAGCCTCTTTAACTGAAGCTGAAGCTGTTCCTCGCTGTCCGTCTCTGTATAATCCAGGCATTCCATCACTCTGTGATAAGCAGTACCTCTGGCAGCTCCTTTATACTCTTCCTGCTTCTCTGCCATAAATGAAGGAACCGGCGCTTCCTGATCTGTCTCCTGCTGCTCTGCAGACACACTGATATTCTCTTCCAGTTCACTTTCCTCATACCAGTTTCGTTTTTTCAGATCAGAAACACTGACTTTAACCGGAATATCCTCCAGATATTTATAGGGATAAACATATGAAAATCTCTTTTCAATCTCTTCTCTGACGTTCTTATCATATACCTTATTTGCATCCCAGTTCTTCAGGTATTCCTCCTGCATCTGATTTCCTGTCTGAAGAATCACTGCTTTTTCTGTCATCTGCCGGACAGTAACTTTCTTTATGACAAAATCAGAAATATCATCATAAATTCCCGGTTGCTTCTTCATAAGAATTCCATACTCACTCAAAAGTCTACTCATTGCTCTGTGCCTTACAAGTGCCGGCAGTACAAATGCCCAGTAATTTTTTGCCTTCATTCTTGTTCCCAGAGGAAGCAGCTCCTCTTTTTCATCCAGAAAACGTGCCAGAGACAACATCTGTTTGTCCAGCCTGCCCACAGTTCCTGTAAGGATCAGTTTCTCCTTTGCTCTTGTCATGGCAACATAAAGTACTCGCAGTTCTTCTCCAAGACTTTCTTTCAGAAGCTGTCTTCTGATAATCTGCTTATTCAGTGAAGATGCAATTATCCTCTTTTCAGGTATCACTGCATCTGCTCCTATCCCAAGTTCCGGATGAAGCAGCAGTCCTGCATTCATATCCTGAAAATTAAACTGTTTTCCCATACCTGCCACAAATACTACCGGAAATTCCAGTCCTTTACTTTTGTGGATTGTCATGATCTCCACTGCAGTATTTCCTGCACCTGTCAGGTTTACTTCGCCATAGTCCACTTCATATGCCTGTAACTGTTCGATATAACGGACAAAATTAAACAGGCCTCTGTAACTGGTTTTCTCATAGTCCATGGCTTTTTCCACAAGCATAGTCAGATTTGCGAAACGCTGCGCTCCTCCCGGAAGTGCTCTGGCATAGTTTCCATATCCAGTTTCTTTCAGTACATAAAGAATCAGTTCATGTACCGGCGTATATGCCGCCATATTTCTAATCTTTTCCAGAAGCTGCAGAAATCCCTTCAGCTTTGCTCCTAACTCCATCCCTGAATCTGACAGATCAGATTTTACATATGCGGTCACACTCTCATAAAGCAGCCCCTTCGGATACTGAATCCTGAGCTCTGCCAGTTCCTGTGAAGTACATCCCACGATCGGTGAACGAAGCACTCCCATAAGCGGTATATCCTGTAATGGATTATCGCATACCTTCAAATAATTCAGCACCGTAACGATTTCAAGTGACGAAAAATATCCAGTCCTGGACGTACAATACACTGGAATGCCCTGGGATGCCAGCACTTCTCTGAAAGTTTCCGCCCAGCCATAAGCAGTACGAAGCAAGATCACAATATCCCCGTACTCTACCGGTCTGTACTCTTTTGTTTCTTTATCTACGATCTGCTCTTTTCCTACGATTTCCTGGATTCTCTGAGCGATAGCCAGCGCTTCCAGTTCCTGCGCATTCTGGTTTTCCAGTTCTTTCTGACTGTTCTGCGTATCTGAATCTTCATAGTTCTGCATATCAGCCAGTTCCTCTCCGTCTTTCTCGACCAGAAGTACCTCTGTTTTTGTAAATTCCTCTGACTCCCCTTCCGGAAAAGAAGCCCCCGGATAAAGGGCAGCATCCTTATCATAAGTAATGCCTCCCAGATCTTCTCCCATAATCTGTCGAAAAATAAAATTGACACTCTCCAGAACCTGTGCCCGGCTTCTGAAATTTTTATGCAGATCAATCCTTTGTTCCTGCGCCTCCACAGTAGAGTAACTTTTATACTTCTCCATAAAAAGTTCCGGCCGTGCCAGACGGAAACGATAAATACTCTGCTTTACATCTCCTACCATAAAGATATTTTTCTTCTGGTTGATCCAACCTGACACTGCAGTTGTGAGAAGTTCCTGTACATAATTACTGTCCTGATATTCATCCACAAGTACCTCATCATATTTCGCAGAAAGTTCCCGCGCCGCCTGAGACATATGAATTTCCTCCCCGTCTTTTGTCATCAGGATCTGCAGGGCAAAATGCTCCATATCCGTAAAATCAAGAATATTTTTCTCTCTTTTTGCCTCTCCAAACTGTTTTATAAATTGAATTGTAAGCTCAGTCAGCATTTCCACAGGCTCTCTGATATATCTGATCACTTCCAGAATCTCTGTCTCCGTACTCTGGAAATATCTCTGTCCCAGTTCTTTAAGTATTCCCTTCTCTTCTTCTCTGAGATCTTTGACCCTTTGTTTTTTTTGCTCGTCTACCTCCGGAGCTTTCTTTGTACTGAGTCTTGCAAATGCAGGTTTCATCAGGGCTTTTACTGTCCCGTTATAGTCTTTTTTCTCTGCCAGTTCTTTTAAACTTCTTACAAACAGCAGATCACTGTTCAGTGCATCCTCATACAAGTATGGGCCGTCAGCCTCCACGCAGACATTTCTTGCCTCCTGTATCAGAAGTTCTGCTTCCTGCAGTTCGTCCGTTACTGCAGCCCAGAGCATTTTCATCCACTCTGTATTTCTTAATTCTTCCAGGGACTCGATTTTATAATCCGCGAGACATTCCCTGAGCCATTCCTGAGGAAACGGGTTACTCATTGCCATTTCATATAATTTCTGTACCAGCTCTCCCAGATTTTCATCTGACTTTCCTGTTGCAAAGCATTCCACAAATTTCCGAAACTTTTCATCCTTCTGCGCATAATGCTCCTCAAGCAATGTTTTCACAACATCCCCCCTGAGAAGTTTCAGCTCTCCTTCATCTGCCGTCCGATATCCGGGATCCAGTCCGATCAGATGAAAAAAATTTCGGATGATATATGCACAGAAACCATCGATAGTTGTGATCTGTGCTGTATGAAGCAGTGTAATCTGACGCTGAAGATGTTCATTATCCGGTTCCTCATAAAGTGCTTTTTCTATAGCAGCCGAAATCCTCTCTTTCATCTCACCTGCCGCAGCCCTTGTAAATGTCATGATCAGGAGTCTGTCAATATCTACCGGATGAGCTTTATCTGTGATCTTGCTCAAAATTCTCTCTACAAGTACTGCTGTTTTACCAGATCCGGCAGCTGCACTGACCAGGATATTCCTGTCCCGTAGCCGGATGACCTCCTGCTGCTCTTTTGTCCATTGTACGCCCATATCACTCTGCCTCCCTGTCAAATGCTTTCCATAATTCCTCATCAGAGAAACTTTTCAGTCTGCGAAAATCATATCCTGACAACTTACGGTCAAACCCGCACACTGTAATATAAGGACAATAGGTACATGCATTCTTCTTACCCAGTTCATAAGGAGACACCTGTGCATCCCCTTCCAGAATTGAACTTCTTATTTTCTCAATCTTTGTCCGTACATATCGTCCCAGCACTGTAAATTGCGTTTTATCCGCAACAGAAGAATTTTTTCGGAAGCTTCCGTCTTTGTTAAACGCAACCGGAATTGAGCCCAGACTGTTATCTATTCTGCGTACAAGTTCCGCATCCGCCTGCACCAGGCCGTTCATTTTCAGTTCTTTCATCAATCCTGCACTGACCGCTTCTACATCCGCATCTATCTTCTCCTGAATCATGGGATCCTTTATATTATAATAAAATACACCCGCCGGAATGATCTCCTTATCCGGGTATTTCTTCTGTTCCACACGCAGTGCACCGTCCAGATAAATCATCAGCTGAAGCTGCAGACCATGATACAGATATACCAGATCAAAGGATGTATTGCCAGTTTTGTAATCAATGACTTTTACATACACTTTATTCTGATCCTCCATAATATCTACACGATCGATTCTTCCACCTCCAAAAGTCACTTCAAAGCCTTCCGGCTGAAATTCTCCCTGTTCCAGCTGTTTCTGAAGCGCCCATACGGTCCTGCGCAGAATTCTTCTGGTACGCTCGATCATATATTCATTTCTGGCACTGCTTTTAAGAACTGTATTTCCATAATCAGCTACAATATTATCCAGACACTGGTCCGCAATTTGATTTCGCTGCTGTTCTGTGAGTTCCGTCCATTTCAGTCCTCTTTTTCGTACTTCTTCTGCAAAGCTTTCCAGAGCTTCATGCATAACATTTCCCATATCCATAGCTTTGAACTCATATTCCACACGTTCTGTAAGTTTCATACCATATTGCAGGAAATGCGCAAATGCACACGCAGCAAAACGTTCCAGCCTTGTAGCACTATAAGGTGATATTTCCCCATACAGCGCCTTTGCCACACTTTGACTGATGATGTCCTTAGGTTTTCCCTCAAAGGCTGACTGTACCAGTTTTTGTACTCTGCTTCGGTACTCCGGATTTCGCAGATACCAGCTGTAAAGTTCTCCGAACATTGCATCTGTCTGATTCAGAACATCATAGTCTTTCTCTGTTTCTTCTGCAAGCTTCTCAAGAAACAGATCAATCCCTGTCTCCGGATTCTCCGGATAACAATTGGCTTCATTCTCTATTTCGAAATCACTTTTGTCAGCCCTTTTAATATCCAGATTCGGATACATTCCACGTATACTTCCAATCAGATATGCCGGACTGATTCCTTCGCCTTTTGCGTTGGTATCACTAAATGAAAGAATCAGCTGTTCTCTCGGTTTCGTCATATTCAGATACAGATAAAACCGCTGCATATTCATCAGCTCTTTAGGACCGGGTGCCAGTTCTACGCCCTGTTCTTTAAAGAAGTCTCTGTCCAGTTCTGATAAAATACCACCGTTCTGTGTACTTTTGGGAATGTTTCCCTCGTTTACCCCTACAAAGAATAAAGCTTTAATATCCTTTAATCTGGATCGCTCCATATCTCCCACCATTACCTGATCAATGCTTGGCGGAATCAGCGCTACTTTTGCCTGAGAAAGTCCTGTCTCCAGAAGCTGGCGAAATTCCTGCCTGCTTACCGTTTCATTTCCAAGAATCTCAACCATCTTATCCAGCAGATCCATTACAATGCCGTAAATCTGACTGTATTCTTTTTCCATAGCTTTATCACCGGCATCTTTAAACTTCTGCTCCTGCTTTTTCAGCTTTTTCCAGACATTGCTTTTCAGAATAAATTCATAAAGAATACGACAGTACTCTTCCACAGTTTTCTTTCCTGCACAGAATCCTTCCGCAAGTCCCTTTACCTCTTCTGCAAAAATTTCTCTGATCTCATTCAGTTCCTGAATCTGATCTGCTTCCATTCCCCTGTACACACGAACCCATTTCCCGGACCACTTCTTATATCCACGGATTCCAAGAGCAAGTACATAATTCTCCAGCTTGTCCGCCTGTTCTCTGCTAACTTCTGACATTCCACATCTCAGATACCGAAATACACTCTCATAAGGGAACCCCTGCACTGCCATTTCCATGGCCGCACGAAGGTATTCTACAAAAGGATTCATAAGCACAGAATGCTTCTCATCAATAAAATATGGGATATCTGCTTCCTCAAACACCTGAGACACAAGTCTTGCATATTCCTCCAGATTTCCTGTTATCACTGCAATTTCTCCATAACGATATCCACAGGTACGCACAAGTTGTGCCATTCGTCTGGCAGCTTCACGCATTTCTTCCAGCGGAGATGCTGCCGCAAAAATCTGAATTTCATTTTGCTTTTCCTGATACACTGCTTTCCTGTATCGGAAAATATGCTTTTCCAGAAACTGCAGTGCAGGTGCCTGTGCAAATCGTGACTGCCCTGATGTTTTCAGATAAACCGGATCTTCCAGATCATTTGTCAGATCCGCAAGAGTTCGGATCATTTTCTTGCTCATATAGAAAAGATGATGTGGTTTTCCTGGAACAAATGCATTCTCTTTTTCATCCATTGTCACAGTCACACATACTTTGTCTGAAATAATCAGCAGTTCACGGATCACATTCACCTGAATCGGAGTAAATCCCGTAAATCCGTCAAACAGGAATTCCGCACCTTTCAGTTTCTCAGAAAACGGAAGCTGCTTAAGCAGGACATCCATCACCTCTTCACCGGTCATATAATGTCCTTTCAGAAAATCCTTAAAAGACTGATAAAGAACTCCCACATCTTTCAGCTTCATTTCAAGCAAAGCCTGATCCTTTGCTTTCTCTTTCATTTCTTCCAGATCATCTTCTCTGATATCATACTGCATAAATTCAGATACCAGCGATTTTACTTCATCCAGATATCCAGGCTTATTCATCTGGCTTCCAAGATAGTCCAGTTCTTTTCTGTGCTGCTGCACCATTTTCTGCAGGACCATACTCTTTCCTGTATCTTCCAGAACTTTCCTGTTGTCACCACCAGTTTCCTCAAACACACGGTATGCAAGACGCTCAAAGCTCAGAATGTCTATATTCAGAATTCCTTTTCCCGGATGCATTTCTACCAGTGTCTTTTGTGTCTGCATAGTAAACTGTTCAGGTACAATTACATAATAGTTCTTCTCCGGGTGTTTTAGAGAGTCCTGTATGATTCTTTTGTATGCATAATATGATTTTCCGGCGCCTGAGCTGCCGATTATAAACTGTAATGACATATTATCAGATGTTATCCTTTCTATAAAATATAACCTGTCGTCCTCGGTTCTGACTGAAACAGATTTTTTGTGATCCGTTTCGCAGTTGATGCAGAACTTCTGTCTGATCAGGCTAAATTCTCATCCCCAAAAGTATAACATAAATTATCATAAATTTGATTAGCCAATAATAAAATATACAAAACAAACCAGGAGGCGCGCGTACCATGAGTTCCAAAACCAAGATCATTGTCTTACATATGAAGGAAGTAGTCTACACGGCTATTTTCCTTCTTCTTGCCATTATTCTGGCTGTTGTACTCTTTTTTATGTTTGGACACGGTCAGAAAAAGGATACTACAACAGATAACGGAAGCCGGTATAAGCCGGGAATCTACACTTCTTCTATTGAATTGAATGACAATACTTTTGATCTGGAAGTAACAGTTGATTCAGATAAGATCAAATCTATCCGTCTGGTAAATTTAAGTGAAAGCACCTCCGCCATGTTTCCTCTCATGGAACCGGCCCTGGAATCTCTTGCCAGTCAGATTTACTCCACACAGTCATTGGATAACATCCAATATTCCGATGACCAGAAATATACTTCCATGATCCTGCTCAATGCCATCGAGTCAGCACTAAAAAAAGCGGAGAACTCATAATCAGTTCTCCGCTTTTTTATATTTGTCTTCTGAGTATTTAACCATTTAACAGGCTGTCTGGTCAATTACTTCACTGACATCTGATCTAACTGCTCCAGCCACACTTTCGCACTTGCGTCACTTGGCATTCTCAGGTCGCCTCTCGGTGAAACTGCAACACTTCCCACTTTCGGACCATCAGGCAGACAGGAACGTTTAAACTGTTGTGCAAAGAATCTCCAGTAGAAAGTTCTCAGCCATTTAAAGATCATCTCTTTATCATAAATACCTTCAAAGGTCTCACATGCCAGTCTGTAAATTTTCTCCGGTTCAAATCCTGCACGAAGCATATAATACAGATAGAAGTCATGCAGTTCATACGGACCAACAAGATCCTCTGTCTTCTGTGCGATCTTACCATCCTTAGGTGGCAGAAGTTCCGGACTTACCGGTGTATCCAGAATATCAAGAAGAACCTCTGTTAGCTTCTCATCTCCACAGGTATCTGCATAATAACGAACCAGATGACGGACCAGAGTCTTCGGTACTGATGCATTTACACCATACATGGACATATGGTCACCATTATAAGTTGCCCATCCAAGGGCCAGTTCTGACAAATCTCCAGTTCCTACCAGAATAGAGCCATCCTGATTTGCACTGTCCATCAGAATTTGTGTTCTCTCTCTTGCCTGGCTGTTTTCATAAGTCACATCATGCACTTCCGGATCATGGTTAATATCTCTGAAATGTACATTAACTGCTTCTTTAATATTAATCTCACTTAAAGTCGCACCCAGACACTCACTTAATTTGCAGGCATTCTGGTAAGTTCTGTCAGTAGTTCCGAAACACGGCATTGTAATGCAGTGGATATCTTTTCTGTCTGCCCCGGACAGGTCAAACGCTCTTGCGATAACAAGAAGCGCCAGTGTAGAATCAAGTCCACCGGAAAGTCCTACTGTCGCTTTATGACAATGAATATGATCCATACGCTTCTTAAGTCCCATTGCCTGGATATTCAGAATCTCATCACAGCGCATATCTCTTTCTTCTTTTCTGGATGGTACAAAAGGATACTGGGCATATTTTCTGGTTAACTTAGTCTCTTCTATGTTCAGATGGAAGCGAACTTTCAGATGATCACTGTCATCTGTCGGCTGATAGGTCGTCAGTCTTCTTCTCTCATCATTAAGTCTCTGTACATCAATCTCACTGCATACAATACCATTCTGAAAACGTTTCCCCTCTGCAAGGATCATACCGTTCTCAGCAATCATATTCTGTCCGCCAAACACCAGATCCTGTGTGGACTCTCCCTCACCGGCATTTGCATAAACATATCCGCACACAAGACGTGCAGACTGTCCGGAAACAAGATTTCTGCGATAGCTGTCCTTACCGACCATCTCATTACTTGCAGAAAGGTTCACAATCAGGTTTGCTCCTGCCTGTGCATGAAGAACGCTTGGCGGTAATGTCACCCACAGATCCTCACAAATCTCGGCTGCAGCCACAAGTTCCGGTTCCTCTTCACATACAAAAAGGAGATCACTTCCAAACGGAACTCTTTTTCCCTCAATATCCATATATTCCAGGCAGCCAAGCCCTGATGCAAAATGGCGCTGCTCATAAAACTCTCCATAATTCGGAAGATATGTTTTCGGCACAAATCCGATAATCTCACCTCTGTTCAGAACTGCTGCTACATTATACAGTTTTCCGTGGTTTCTAAGCGGTGTACCTACAAAAATCAGTGCATCCACGTCTGTTGTCTCTTTCGCAATCCTCAGCAGAGTCTCCCATGCACTGTCCAGAAGTCTTCTCTGCAGAAACAAATCCTGGCAGGTATAACCTGTGATACAAAGTTCCGGAAAAACCATAACTTTGACATGCTCTTTTTCCATCTCATGGATAAGTCTGATGATTTCATTTCCGTTTGCATTACAATCCGCAACTGTGATATATGGTGTTGCGGCTGCTGTTTTGATATAACCGTGTCTCATTTTCTACCCCTTTTTATTTACACTTACGCAGAATTTCTTTCAGTTCTTCTACAGTAAACTCATAATTATGATTACAGAAATGACAGTTCATCTCAATCGGCTTGCCTTCCTGGATCATCTCGTTAAGCTCTTTTCTTCCAATACTGATCAGGGCTTTCTCTACTCTTTCTCTGCTGCAGTTGCAGTAGAACTCCGTAGGAATCTTCTCATTAATCTCCATATCAAAACCGTCCAGTACTTTCTCCAGAAGACTTTCCGGAGTATGCCCTTCTTCCAGAAGGCTGGTAACAGAAGTGATCTTCTGTACATTCTCTTCCAGTTTCGCGATCGTACTCTCTTCTGCAAAAGGCATCAGCTGTACAATAAATCCCCCGGCCTGACGTACTGTATTGTCCTTATTCATAAGCACTCCCAGACCAACAGCTGATGGAACCTGCTCACTTGTTGCAAAATAATACGTAAGATCTTCTGCAATTTCACTGGTCTGCAGTGCAACCTGTCCTACATATGGCTCTTTTAAGCCCATGTCCTTAATTACATTCATAAATCCAACACCGACAGCACCGGCAACATCCAGTTTACCTTTGCTGTTTGCCGGGATACATACATTTGGATTACCTACATATCCCTTTACACGTCCTTTGGAATCTGCTGTTACAGTGATTCCCTCCAGCGGACCGCCAGCTTTAATCTGAAGTGTAAGGATATCCTTGTCCCCCTTCATCATTGTGCCCATCATGGCACCTGCTGTAAGCAAACGTCCAAGTGCTGCTGTTGCAACCGGACTTGTGTTGTGATCCTTTCTTGCTTCTTCTACAGTTTCTGTAGTTACTGCTGCAAAAGCACGAATCTGGTCATTTGCAGCAATCGCTCTTATGATATAATCATTCATTCGTTTCATCTACCTCTCTGTTCATCTATTTCTAAACTTCTGCATGCTCTGTACGTTCCGGGATTCTTCCGTGATACTCATTCGCCGCACTCTTACCATGCTCTTTTGCAATAAAAGTCAGACGTTCACAGTTCTCATCTCCCTGCTTATGTGTATATGCATCATGAACAGCAACCAGCTCCATCCCTGCTTTCCTGATCATGCTTTTGATCGTTTCTATTGAATAGGCACGCTGCACATGCTCCTCTTCACATTTCTCATACAACCCATCTTCTCTCGGAAGAAAAAGTGCCAGCTCATACACATTCAGATTACTCTCCTGATCATAACTGTTCTCCCAGATAAAGCTTCCGTCTTCTCTGTCTTCTGCAATGGTCGTATCCCCGATCACATCGCGGTATTTATGAATCGTATTCATATCAAAGATAAAAAGTCCGCCCGGATCCAGATAATTATTTACCAGTGCAAAAAGATACTCCAGATCTTCCTCATCTGTCAGATAATTCATACTGTCACAGACGCTGACCACCGCACGAACTGTACCATAAAGTTCAAAATCCTGCATATCCTGCAATAAGTACAGAATATCATGTCCGGATTCTGCCCTTTTCTCCATGGCCTCCGCAAGCATTTCCTCTGAATTGTCAATTCCGATCATATCGTATCCGGCATCTGCAAGCATCTCTGTCACAGTTCCTGTACCACATCCAAGTTCCAGCACCAGACCATCTTTGACCTCATTCTCTCCCAGTGTCTGTATAATATAGTCTGCCCATTCACGATAATTTACATTATCCATAAAACTATCATAAACACTGGCAAATCTTCCATATGATTCCATTTCTTATTCCTCATGATTTCTATATGACTGATATTTTTCAACCAGTTATATTCTTCATTTTTCCTTTGCTGTTGTCTTGCAAATCAATGTATATTGTACCATAAACCCTGTCAGCATGTAAACTGAAAAAGACGGCCGCCATTATAGCAGCCGTCTTTATTGTCACTGTTCACTCCGTGCCCAGCAACACGCTTCGCAATACACCCAGCGCCAATCAGCACTCTGGTCTAATTACTGGTTTTTAGGCATATATCTTACATACGCCGGTTCGCCATGATAATAATAATCTGTTCCGTTCTCATCGTAAACATCCTCACCATTAGCGAAATCGTAAGTATTGCCGTCATCGTCACACCATGTTCCGTCACCGTTTGGATAAATTACCAGCGGCTGTCCGTCAGAGTTTCTGTAAATAGTTCTTGTCTGATCTGTATCATAGTCCGGATCATCTGTTCCAACCGGTGTTCCGTCTGCATAATATCCATTAGAAGAACCATCGTCATAATCATAAGATCCGTCGCTGCTTCCGTCTGATGAATAGCTTCCATCTGATGAGCTGTCACTGTAAGAGCTGTCTGTAGACGCAGATCCATCTGTTGAACTATCTGTTGATGTTCCATCAGAAGATGCTGCTGTATCTGTTGTTCCTGTTGTACCAGTTGCAGATGTACCAGTACTTCCGGCAGAACCTGTTGCAGCAGCTTTCAGCACAGAGTCACCGGAGATAGTGAAAGAATCAACCGCAGATTTCACGCCTGCCAGTGCATCGTCTGTCTTTACAGAACCTGCCACACTGTAAAACTCAGTTGTATTATCTGTGAAATATTTATTTACAACATACTTATAATCACTTTTATCAGTCAGATAATGAACTGTATAGCTGTATACATTTACACCGCTGACTTCTTCTGATTTGTAATCCTGGATTTCAAAGTCTGTACCCTCTACCAGATTATCAGCTTTTACAAGTGCAGAAGCTGTATCCTGAGAACTTGGGATAATTGCTACAGACATATCCTCATCACCTGAACCATGCAGAATGAGAAGTTTGCCCTGTTTCGGTGATTCAAAGCTTAACATTTCATCAGAATCAGATTTATTTGCCCATGTTGCATCCGGAAGCTTGATGGATACTGCTTTATTCTTAGATGTATAAGTAGTATTCTGTGCATTCGCCGGTGCCGGTGTAGATGTTGCTTTCGGTGCCTTAGTCGGTTCCGGTGTTGGTGTCACCTGTACTACACTGGAATCTTCATCTTTATTACCACCAAAAAAGTTGCATGCAGTCATAGAAGTAGATAATACAACTGTTGCAGCTAATAACATTAGTACTTTTTTATTTTTCATAATATCCTCCTTAGAATAGATATAATCTTCAAGCAATAACTATATTTTACAATTTTATTACATGGATGTCAATGTTGATTCCCTCACGGAGTATGAAATAACTGTGAATAAGTTGTTCTTTTACACTGCACCCAGTTTTCTGCCTAATCATAGCACGCAGTATTTTTCACCTGTAACTTATGGATTACCTCCCTGCATTGCCTGACTGTTTTTTAATATTTTTGTAATATTTTCATTCATGTCCCGTCTTACTTTTCAACCTCATACATATGCAGTTCATGAAGTGCTCTGGTCGCTGCAATGTATCTTGCCTGACGTGTCAGCGGACTCTGGTCTTTCTGCGGAAATACGGCAAACACCTGGTCAAATTCCAGTCCTTTTGCCAGATAGAACGTTGTAACTGTCAGCCCTTTCTTAAAACTTGTGCTGTTTCTGTCCAGATGAGACAGGCGCTCTTTTACGTCGAACCCCTTTTCTTCCAGAAATTCTTTCAGAATGAGCCACATTCTTTCTGCTTCTTTCTCTGTGCGAAGAACAACTGCCGCAGTTTCATATTCCTCTTCCCCAAGTTTCAGCACATCTGTAATCTTCTGTGCGGCTTTCTCCACATCCGCAAATATTTTCTCCTCCACTGGTGCTCCATGGCGCTCAAAAAGTTCCATATCTTCAATTCCTGCCAGCTTATTTGCATAAGCTGCGATCTCTATAGTATTGCGGTAACTCTTATTCATAATGATCTTATGAATATCCCGTCCAAAAATCTTCGGCAGGAACGTCAGCACATCCTGCTGTTTATCATCCATGGTCTGCGCCCGGTCACCCAGGATTGTCATTCGACAGGAGAAAATTCTCTGAATGATCTCATACTGAAGTCTGGAATAATCCTGCATTTCATCAACTACCAGATGCTTGATATTGCTTCGCCCCTGCTGGCTCTGCAGACGGTATTTCAGATAAAGTACAGGATAAACATCCTCATATTTCAGTTTTCTCTTCTCATAGGAAGCACGCGGAAGTCCTTTGTATCCGTTCTCTTTCAGAAACTGGCTGTAGATCACATAGAAATCTCTGGTCACATACAGCTTCATAAATTTCTCACGGATCAGGTCTTTCTCATCATCTGCCAGATCACGGTCGCGCAGAGTCTCTACCTCATCAATGAAATAGTCCGCAACTGCATCCATTCTGGACAGAAGAGGAAAATCCTGGAATTTGAAATAGAACAGCTCAATAATTTCAGCCTCAGTTTTCACAAATCCCTTATATTCCACATCCCTGAAATTCATCAGGCGGTCTTCCAGTTCTACGATATAGCGTTCCATAAGATTAATAAATTCCATAGACTGCTTTTCCTCTGCCAGAGAAACTTTGTGTGGAAAACGAATTCTGCGTTCGATCTCGTCATAGCGATCCTCGCAGTCAGAAACTGTATCTCGCAGCTGTTTGTAAGCAAAAAGATCGAAACTCATTTCCTTGATATTCTCTTCTCCCAGCTCCGGCAGGATATGGGAAATATAATCAGAAAATACACCGTTTGGTGACAGGATCAGAATATTTGAAGATTTCAGATTCTGTCTGTCATGATAGAGAAGATAAGCGATTCTGTGAAGCGCTACGGAAGTCTTTCCGCTTCCTGCTGCTCCCTGTATCACCATAATCCTGTCTTTCGTATTTCGGATGATGGCATTCTGTTCTTTCTGGATAGTACGGATGATGTTCTTAAGCTGAACTTCTCCATTACTTCCAAGCTCTGCTTTCAGAATCTCGTCGTCGATTTTTACATCACTCTCAAATTCATAGACCATTTTCCCATTACGGATCTTGTACTGCCATTTGGAAGCAACTTCGCCATGTATCTCGCCCATCGGTGCTTCATAGGAAGCCGGTCCCTTATCATAATCATAGAACAGCCCACTCACCGGAGCTCGCCAGTCATATACCAGCGGAATATGTCCTGCTTTCTCCGCAAAGTTCCCAATTCCAATATAAAAAATCTCAGGCTCGTCCTCACCCTCATAAATGAAGTCAACTCTTCCAAAGAACGGAGAATCTACCATTCTGCGGAATCTCTGTTTCAGAATCAGCTGTTCTTCATTTGCAGAAATCTGGCGAAACAATGCCTGCTGGTTATCATAATTCTCATAACCATACTGATCCATTTCTGTGTAGTTCTCCCAGTAATACTCATGCATTCCCTCGACTTCTTTCTGTCCTTCCACAAGAGACAGGCTGATTTCTGTGATTCGTTCTTTTAATTTTTCCAATACATAATTGAGATATTCTCTGCCGTTTTTCTTATCTGTCATATCGTTCGTATCCTTTGATATTCTTCAATTATTGTTATCGTTTTCTGTTATTTTTATGATGAAAATTATCATTTTTACATAAGATAGTTTCTAATTATAACATATCAGAACCTGACAGAAAAGATGTAAAACTCGAAAAAATCCCCCGGACAGTTTTTGAATAATTCAATACTGCCGGAGGATTTTATTTATAGCATAGTCAGGCGGATATTTGCACTCAACTTCGCTGCATAACTCTACACCAAATAATTGCTTCGTCGCTGATTTGATTATATTTATGCAGTGGCTTTATTTTCAAACTGACTGTTATACAGATCAGCATAGAAGCCCTTCTTAGCAAGAAGTTCTTTATGATTTCCCTGCTCAATAATATCGCCGTCTTTCATAACCAGGATCAGGTCTGCATCCTTAATTGTAGAAAGTCTGTGCGCGATAACAAAACTTGTTCTGCCTTTCATCAGGTTATCCATAGCCTTCTGGATCTGCATCTCTGTTCTGGTATCGACAGAAGATGTCGCCTCATCCAGGATCAGGATCTTATTGTCCGCAAGGATTGCTCTGGCAATAGTCAGAAGCTGTTTCTGTCCCTGAGAAATGTTGCTGGTCTCTTCATCCAGAATCATATTATAACCACCCGGCTGCTGCATGATAAAGTTGTGTACATGAGCTGCCTTGGCTGCTCCAATTACTTCTTCATCTGTTGCATCCAGACGTCCGTAACGGATATTTTCCATGATAGTTCCTGAGAATAACCAGGTATCCTGAAGTACCATTCCAAACATTTCACGAAGATTGCTTCTGTTGAAATCCTTAATATCATAGCCGTCTACTTTGATGGTACCACCATTAAGATCATAGAATCTCATAAGCAGTTTTACCATAGTCGTCTTTCCTGCACCGGTAGGACCTACAATAGCGATCTTCTGACCGTCTTTAACATCAGCAGAGAAGTCATTGATGATGATCTTATCCGGGTTGTAGCCGAATTTTACATGCTCAAACTGCACATCACCTGTAAGCTTCTCGATGTCTGCGGGACTTGTTTCATTCTGGCTCTCTTCCGGCTCCTCCAGGAACTCAAATACACGCTCAGATGCTGCCGCAGAAGACTGTAACAGGTTTGTAACCTGCGCGATCTGCTGGATCGGTTGTGTAAAGTTACGGATATACTGGAAGAATGACTGGATATCACCGACTTCAATACTGTTCTTGATTACGAATACACCGCCGAGAAGTGCAACCATTACATATCCAAGGTTACCTACAAACTGCATGATCGGCATCATCATTCCTGAGAAGAACTGAGACTTCCATGCAGATTCATAAAGTTTCTGATTGTCTTTCTCAAATTCCTCTACCACATCATTCTCTTTGTTGAAAACTCTTACTACATTGTGACCGCCGAAGTTCTCTTCGATCTGGCCGTTTACTTTACCCAGATAATTCTGCTGTGCCTGGAAGTATTTCTGAGAATGCTTCATAACAGTCTGGATGATCAGCATAGAAACCGGCAGAATCAGAAGTGCTGCCAGAGTCATCCATACATTGATAGAAAGCATCATAACAAATACACCGATCAGAGTTGTCACAGAAGTGATCAGCTGTGTTAAACTCTGATTCAGACTCATCTGCAGTGTATCCACATCATTGGTAATGCGGGAAAGAATCTCACCATTTGTTCTGCTCTCATAATAATTCAGAGGCAGCTTATTGATCTTCTTTGAGATATCTCTTCTCAGATTATAGGTAACATCATTGGAAATCCCTGTCATTACAAATCCCTGGATAAAGGAAAAGCATGCACTTACCACATATAATCCAAGTGTCCCCAAAAGGATCATTCCAATTTTTTCAAAATCAATTCCGCCTGTGCCGTTTACCTTGGCGATCAGACCATTAAACAATTCGGTTGTTGCTTTACCGAGAATCTTTGGTCCAACAATATTAAATACAGTTCCGGCTATTGCAAAAATGAACATCAGGATAAACCGGAATTTATATCGTTCCATGTAGCGGAAAAGCTTAGCCATGGAACCTTTGAAGTCTTTTGCTTTCTCGCCGGGCATCATACCACGGCGTGGCCCTCCCATAGGACCTCTTCTTCTCTGTTCGCTCATGCCAGTTCCTCCTCTGATAACTGAGATCTTGCAATCTGCTGATATACTTCACAATCTGCCATCAGTTCCTTATGAGTTCCAATACCTGCCATACGTCCGTCATCCAGAACAATAATCTGGTCTGCATTCAGAATCGTGCTGATCCTCTGTGCAACGATAATGGTTGTCGCATCTTTGGTGTGCTCTTTCAGAGCTTTTCTCAGCTGGCTGTCAGTCTTGAAATCAAGAGCAGAGAAGCTGTCATCAAAGATAAAGATTTCAGGATCTTTTGCAATGGCTCTGGCAATGGACAGACGCTGTTTCTGTCCACCGGAAACATTGGTACCTCCCTGTGATACAGGAGATTCATATTTCTCAGGTTTTGTATCAATAAACTCTGTAGCCTGTGCTACCTCTGCTGCCGCTTTTACCTGCGTATCAGAAATCTCCGGCTTACCGTAACGGATATTGGAATCGATCGTACCAGAGAAAAGAACACCTTTCTGCGGTACATAACCCAACTTGTCGCGAAGTTCTTTCTGTGTCATGTCTCGGACATCCACACCGTCAACCTTTACAGAACCTTTTGTCACATCATAGTATCTCGGGATCAGGTTGACCAGAGTACTCTTACCACTACCTGTACTTCCGATCACTGCGATTGTCTGGCCTTTCTTCGCCTTAAAGGAAATATCAGTCAGTACATTCTCTCCGGCTTCCGGATATGCAAAGCTTACGTGGTCAAATTCAATCTCGCCTTTTACGTTTTCAGACGGATGTACCGGTGATTCCGGATCCTGAATGGAAACTTCTGTCTTCAGGACTTCATCAATACGAAGTGCTGCTACATTTGCTCTCGGAAGCATAATGGACATGGCTGTGATCATCAGGAATGACATAATGATCTGCATTGCATACTGGATAAATGCCATAACATTACCAACCTGCATGGTTCCGTTATCTACTGCATGAGAACCACTGTAAATGATCAGTACGGATACACCGTTCATGATCAGCATCATCGTAGGCATCATGAAAGTCATACATCTGTTTACAAACAGGTTTGTTTTTGTCAGATCCATGTTTGCTTTCTCAAAGCGTTCTTCCTCATGTTTCTCACGGCTGAACGCACGGATAACCGGAATACCTGTCAGGATCTCACGGGATACCAGATTCAGTCGGTCGATCAGTGTCTGCAGTTTTGTAAATTTCGGCATTGCCACCTGGAACAGAACAAAAATCACAACCAGGATCAGTGCAACTGCCACACCAAGAATCCATGTCATAGAAGAATCAGTCTTTAATACTTTGATCACACCACCGATTCCAAGGATCGGAGCATACAAAACGATACGGAACATCATTGCCATAACCTGCTGCACCTGCTGCACATCGTTAGTGCTTCGTGTGATCAGAGATGCTGTGGAGAATTTGTGGTATTCTCTGCTTGAGAAACTCATAACCTTACGATAAATGCTGTTTCTCAGATCATGACCAAGCTGACCTGCTACTCTGGCAGAAATAAAAGTTACGCTGATGGCCGCAAGCATGATCACAAGTGCCATGGCAAGCATTCTCAGACCTGACATCAGAATATAATGCATCTGAATGGAATCCACATCGATGTCAAGTGCTTCATACTCAGAAGCAACAAAGGAAACGCCTGCCTGTGTCACGATGGACTCCGGCATATCTTTCAGCTTCTCATCCACCTGACTCATAATCTGCTGTACTGCTTCTTCCGGCATCTGTGCCAGTGCCGCCATCGGATCTGTCCCCTCTGGAAGTCCCATCTGTGCAATTATTGCCTGCCCCTGCTCGCTGTCACTGGAAAATGCAGCCAACATCATCATTGGCTTTGAGAAATCATCATTTAAGTTTTCTCTGGTTTCTTTGGAAATATTGTCGTTTAATACCCAAGTATCATCTTCCTGTGTATAGTTCTCTGAAACTTCCGCTTTCTGGTCGTCATCCATAAATAGCTGGAGACTCTGCATGGTGGAATCCCGAAGCTTATCCGGGACACTGTCCTCGATACCTTTCTGCTGGATACCTACGTTAATGATCTTGGAGGTATAATCCGGCAGGGAAAGATCGCAGTACGCCTGCAAAAACAGGAGTGCTATGATCAGGACAATGTAGCCCGCTGATTTCTTCAGATATTTCATCAGTTTAATCATTGCTTTTTCCCTCTTTTCTTATTTTTTATTGTTTCATTTCATCTTCTTATTATTTTGCTGCTGTCTGCTCTCCTGCAGAAAACATTACTCTATTTAAACACATTGCTTCAGACTTCAGACATTACTTTCGCCATTTATCCTGAACCCGATAACCTGTTAGCCTCTTGATTTTTTATGTCTGTCCCAATGTGTAGTCTTTATTTATAATTTTCAGATCATTTTTTCTTTTCTACCGGTATCTGAAGTATATTTTCCAGAATCTGTTCAAAAAATCTCCTCATAAGACATAACTCTGCTTCACTGAAATTATTGAACATTACTTTCTCTACATCACGGCTCTGCTGTTTGATTTCTTCTACCAGCCTCTGTCCGTTTTCTGTAAGATATACACGCATGACCCTCTGGTCTTTCTCATCCCGTTTTCTGTATACGATATCAGCTTTCTCCAGACGCTGAATACTCACATTTACAGTCGGAGGGGTCACCCCCATATCCTCTGCAATCTCTTTCTGACTGCATCCACTGTTCTTATATACCATCATAATGATTGGCATCTGCCCCTGCTGAATTCCCATTTCACGGATACGATGCATACATCTCATACCATACTGCCGGTTAATTTCCATAAAAAGAGCAGGCATACTTTTCTCTTTCCACTCTTCTCTTTCATCCCCTGCGCACCACATTGTTCCACCCCTTTCCTGCCAGGTACTTTTTTCCATACTAATGTGTTTTATTTTAATTAGTCTGGCTAACTATATATAATATACATTTATACAAAAAATGCAAGTGATTTTTGTGCAGTTTATAATTATTTTAGATTTGTTATTGATAAATATTATTTTTAATCTTTTATTTTGATTTGTCCGGCTAATATTTTATAAAAAGAAGCCTGCTTGCAGGATTCTCCGCCTGCGGTGGGTCGCTTCAGCGACATAATTCCTCTCCGCCGCAGGGCGATCCTGCCCGGAGGGCTTATTGTATAATAGGAAATTCATTGGAATTTCCTATTATACAATAAAACTCTCTCTGCCCATTCCTATCCGGCAAAGAGAGTTTTATCATTTTACTATTTCTTATTTCTGATACCTTGTCCACTGGGGATCACATATAACCCAGGGCCGGAGTCTATTATAATCTCCACGGTTCCTTTTGTGATTTCCTGCAGTTCCTTTGCAATTCGTACCATACTTGCATATTGTTTGTGAAAAAGATACGGCTCTATTCCTATCATATGAAAAGATTCTGACTGCATAACCTCTTCCATAAAATCATTTCTGACAGGAATCCATTCGTCTTCATCTCTGAGCATTGTAATTCCATTTAAACTGCCACACTCCATCTGTCGTTCTCCGTCATAGAAGAACACATAAAAATCCTCCTTCTTTCTCATTCTGTTCAGTATTTTGCATCCCAGACTCCGGGAAATAGTCAGCTCCGGATACTTCCACTCAATCTGTTTCCTGTCGAATGGCATCAGCTTTGCTTTCTGCATAAGCTGAACCGCACATTGCGTATACTTCTGATAATCCAGAAATCCCGTGGCAGACTGCGCCAGATATAATAAATTAGAAATTGCCATTTTCTCCACTATTTTTTCTGCTTTTTCTTTTTTACACAACATGTTTCTCCCTCCTTTTCGTCCAACTGATGTCTTTTATATTACTGCTAACTTTGTTCTCACCAACATACTCCGCCTGATACCATATCTCTGCATAAATAGCGGCCTGTATTTCTGTCATTTAACAGTCTCCGTATATGATCTCATCAACACCCATGCCGCAATCACAATAGTTGCAGCGCAAACGACCCAGGTAATCGGTTCGCACACACATACTGCAATATATCCCCATTTCGGAACAATCCATATGGAAAAGATAACCTTTATGATCAGTTCCATCATACTGCAGATCAATGACATCGCAGCTTTCTCGATTCCCTGAAGAACATTTCTTATAATAACCAGTACGATCATTGGTGGAAGCATTGAAATACTAATCTGTAAATATTTTACCGCACTTGAAATAACTTCCGGATTACCGCTTCCCGTAATCAGTCTGACCGCCGCAGGAGCCACTGTAAACGTAAGGAGCAGGGCAATCCCCCACCATAATGCATATAACAAATTTCCGGCCCACATTCCACTAATGATCCTCTTTTTTTCTCCTGCACCATGGTTCTGACTTGTGAAAGTTGCCACACTGGTTCCCACCGCCAGACCCGGAGTATAGAAAAGTTCTGCCAGTCTCCGACCGCCAACCTGTGCGGAAATATAGGTACTTCCCAGTGCGTTGATACTGCTCTGCAATGCAACACTTCCTATGTTGTAAATTGCACTCATAAGTGCCATACTCATTCCTGTACTCAGCATTCGAAAAACAAACTGTGTGTTTACCTTTAATTCTCCTTTTCCAAACCGCAGTTCCCGGTAATTTTTCCAGATATAAAGAAATCCCAGACCGGCACTTACCCCCTGCGCAAGTACAGTCGCAATCGCAGCGCCACGCACTCCCATTCCAAAAGGTCCCATAAAAAGAAAATCCAGACCCACATTCAAAACACTGCTGAAAAACAACAGCAGCAATGGCGTCACACTGTTTCCCACTGCCTGTAAAAGCGCAGATTCCAGATTATATATCATTGTCAGCGGAATTCCGGTCAGGATCACTGCCAAATAACTCAATGCTCCTTCTCTGGTTTCTGCCGGTACCTGAAGCAGATCCATAAGCAGATTCCTGCAGACCAGCGAACTAACAGTCAGAAAAGTGGCACTGACAAGAGACAGCAGCACCATCCAGCACACGGACTTTTTCATCTCCTCTTTTTCCCCTGCACTGAAATGTCTGCTTACTGAAAGTGCCAGACCATTATTCATCCCAAATGCAAAGTTTGTGATCAGACCGTACAGCGCTGAAGTTGCTCCAATCTGCGCCAGCGATCCGTCTCCCAGCATATGTCCGGATATGGAAGTATCTGCCAGATTATATAACTGCTGCAGAAGATTTCCCAGAAACAACGGCAGGGCAAAACAGAGCAGCAGATGAAGCACTTTTCCTTTTGTCATATCAAGAACACGACTCTTCTTTGATCGTTCCATTATTCCAAATCCTTTCCTGCAGAATACTAATATCTGTTTTTATCTATATTTTCAAATTCATTATAGTAAATGAAATCTCTTGTCTCATCCACAATCGCGTCATATAATAAAACAAAAAGGACTAAAGAGGTTTTTATGATATTTAAAAGAAACTTTGTACATACAGACCATAATCTGAAAGAAATCCTTGGCAACGGGCTTTCACTGTTTAATCTGATTGCCAATGATATGGATATCAAAGACTATGTTACCGGCTTTATCCCTCCACACTGGCATCGACAGCTTGAAATTTTTGTCCTGCTGAGCGGTCGGGTAAGAATAGGTATCCGTGAGAATGTTTATGAGCTGCTTCCCGGAGAGGGCTGTTTCATTAATTCTGAAGTACTGCATTCCTTTGCTGCATGTAGCGATTCCCCCTGCCTTTTCCGCTCTTTTGTATTCGATTCATCCATTGTAAGTGGTATGCCGGGCAGTATTTTTGATGTCAAATACATCCATCCTCTTCTCCACTCCGATACGGATTTTCTGAAATTTTCTCCAGAGCGGGATTCTGTATATTTTGAAAAGTTTGATCAGGCTTTTCAGGAATGTGTCCATGAACATTCAGGATACGAATTCAAAGTAAGAAATGCACTGACCGATATTCTTCTTTATATTCATTCCACATATCCGGCAGTTTCCTCTTCTGTTGCGCCTGTATTATGGGAAAAGCGTGTAAAAGAAATGCTTGAATGGATTGACCAAAATCTTCAGACAACTGTTACACTCCGTAAAATCGCAGCTTCTGCCAATATCTGCTCCCGCGAATGCCAGCGTGTCTTTCAGCGTTATGTTCATTACAGTCCTATGGAATATCTTCGCCTGAAACGAATCCTGATGGCCGCTGAACTGCTTTCCACTACGGACTCTCCTGTTATTGATATTGCTTTGGAATGCGGATTCTCAAGCTCCAGTTACTTCTCCAAACAATTTAAACTTCTGACAGGAAGCACTCCCACGGAATATCGCAAAGCAGTTCATGACCAGACCAATAATTAAGCGTAAAAATATTTATGCATCCGCTCAGGACTACAAAATATAAGAGTAAAAAAGCCAAAAGAAAAGAAGCACAGCAACTTCATTCAGTTACTGAGCTTCTTCCCTTTTGGCTTTTGCTTTAAAACAAATCACATAATAGATTCATTTTGCAGCTTCATTTGGTTAACTTTTTATCCAATTTTAGTGCAGCTTCTGATCCAGCATTCGTCGGATCAGTTCAATGGTATCTTTCAGACCATAGTTGGCGCTGTTGATACAAAGGTCGTAGTTCTCCGGTCTTCCCCATTTCTCGCCGGTATAGAACTCATAATATTTCTTATGCTGCTTATCCATCTGTTTCAGGAAACGTACTGCCTGTTTCAGATTCATATTTCGAATATCCATGACATGCTGTACACGTACCTGGAACGGAGCACTGATAAACAGACTGATATGCGGAATGTGATTATTCTTCAGAATTGCATCTGCGCAGCGTCCCATGATTACACAGTCCTCACTCTTTGCCAGCTCACAGATCAGATCACTCATGTTAAAGAATACCGCATCCTGTTTCGGAAGTCCGTGATAACGGTTGAATTCCTTAAACCAGGTTTTCACATCTGTATGATGCTTCTTATATTTATCAAGTCCCTCGAAATTACCGGTATCGATAACTTCATTCTTGTCTGCCTGCAGACGCTTCATAACCTGGTCAAAAATCTCCGCATCATAATAGTTGATCTGTAACTGGTCTGCCAGTTCAAATCCAATATCATTACCGCCGCTTCCCTGCGTACGGCTGATACAGATGATCAGATGATCATTCTCGGAAATTTCATTTCTTCGTCTGGCGATCAGATTATTGAGCTGGATACGTTCTTTGTCCACGATATCTGTCTGTCCGAATGTATCCGGCAGAAGTTCGATTTCTTTCAGAATACGGTCGTACTCGATCATAAGACGTTTTCTGTCTTCCTTATCCCTGATCGTACGGGCCATGTTACTGATCAGTGCAAGCTCACTTCTGAGCAGATGTCCGTCCGGCTTGGTATACATCAATGCTGCCAGATGACGGATGGTTGTTTCTTTCTGTCCTGTAAATGTACGTCCCAGAGAGGAGCCGACACATTTATAAACTTCTTCATCCAGGTTATAAATGCGTGTTGCAAGTTCTTTACATTTTTCCTGATTGTCCTGCATAATGATCCTCCCTCCTTATAAAAAGAATACAAACATATCGATAATAAACACCGGAACCAGAAATGCAATGGACCAGAGCATATATCCGAAGAATGACGGCATCTTGACACCATTCTCGTCAGAGATTGCCTTTACCATAAAGTTCGGGGCGTTTCCGATATAAGTGTTAGCACCCATGAATACTGCACCGCAGGAAATTGCGGACAGCACCTTGGTCGGTACAGTTCCCAGTGTGGTTGTGATTCCATTGGTAAATGCCAGTGTTCCTGCTGTTGTAAGGAATACCAGATAAGTCGGTGTGTTATCCAGAAAACTGGAAAGTGCACCTGTTGCCCAGAACATCTCTGCAGGCTTGGTGATTCCAAGATTTGGTCCTACTGCTTTCAGAAGCATCAGTGCAGGCTGCATGGTAATAAAGATACCAATGAATAAAACTGCAACCTCCTGAATTGCGCCCCAGGTAAAGTGGTTTCTGATACGGATCTGCTTATCTGTTGTCTTAAAGGAAAGAAATGCAGCAAGCAGAATGATCACGATTTCGATCAGTGCCGGGAATGTCAGAGTTACTTCTCCGAAGAGATGAATTCCTCTTACATTGCCTGCGGTATCCTGGAATGCAGACATTCTCGGAAGTACACCGCTTAAGATCACCGCACCAACGATCATCACAAGGAAGATAATATTGTGCAATCCATCAAGGCGGAACTGAGTACCCGGTTTACGGATATCTGGTTTACGGCCGTTTGCAATATCCATTCTGTAAGAACGTTTGTCAATCTGATAAAATACAAACAGCAGAATAACCATGTTAAAAATAAGTACAGGGAACAGATGCAGACTCCAGAAGAACGGAACGCCTCGCATAAATCCCATTAACAGCGGCGGATCTCCGATCGGTGTCAGACATCCACCCATATTGGAAACCATGAAGATAAAGAAAATCATGATATGTCCTTTCCTCTTTCTCCATGAATTCATCTTAATTACCGGACGAACCATCAGCATACTTGCACCGGTGGTACCGATGCAACTTGCCAGAAGAGTTCCCAGTGCAAGCAGACCCACATTGACACGCGGGGAACCTGCGAAATCACCCTCCATGGTAATGTTACCTGATACGCAGAACAGGCCGAATAACAGAATGATAAAGGTCAGGTAATCATTCACAATACAGTCCAGAACTGTCTCTGCGGTCTTTCCTGCGCCATAAACAAAAGCAAACGGAACGACCATCAGAATGATCCACATGGCAACTACCAGCGGCTGATGTGCTTCCCACCACTCCGCTTTTACCAGAGGCATTACCGCAATACATAACAAAAGCCCTGCAAATGGAATGCAAAGCCACACTGGTACTGTGGACGCTGCTTCACTGCCTTCTGCCGCAAATACGCTCAGCGGACACATCAGAAGTATGGTAAAAAAAGCTCCAAGTACGGTCAACAACTTTTTCAAAACTGCCACCTCCATATTGTATTTTGTGTAACTATTCAATGCCTTCACAATCAGCAGACTGCTGAACAGTTACTTTTTGTTACTGTGCACACTCCATATACAGTAACTTTTCCCGATCACTGTCTGATTCCTTCATAACAGACAATAATCTGGTTATCTCCGGTCACTGTTCCCTTTGCTCACGACAGTAAACCTCAAAATACTGCCAGGGACATTAACCGATTTCGTACAGTGCAGTTATCACTTAGGAGAATTTTTCACATACGTGTTTCTTCCTATTTAATATGCACTTGTTTTTTTACAGATGCAATTATAACATACGGCATCCAAAAATCAATTGTGTGGATGGTGAATATTTATGCTTTATTTTGTATTTTTTTAGACATTTTTTACATATTTTATGATTATTTTTGTTTATTTTTTAACGATTTAATCTTTTTTGCTGACATTTTTTTGCCTTGTCTTATATATTTTTTAAAATTGTACTGATTTTGAAACACATTTGTCTTTCCAGTGCTTACAGTTAGAAATCGATCACTTATTATCACTTACTATCTATGTCCGTTAATATGGTCTGATTCTTCATTTTGTTCATCTCCACTCCCCTATTTTTCTTGATAATGTAATCTCTGCCAAATGAATATTAATCTTCCACTTCTATTATTTGCCCTACCTATTAACCTTTTCTGTTTAACTTGTTTTTATACAGCAAAATGCCCCCAAATGGCAATTCCCGCCATCTGGGAGCATTTTGCATATTTCTTATGTCTTATATGAACTGATTGGTTGCCTCATCATACTCATAGTCGATAGAATGCATCTTCGCTACCAGTTCGTCTTTCTTTAATCCTCTGCATGTACAGAGCGCTTCCAGGGAATCATAGTAATCCCTGAGCTGAGTATTCACATAACTCAGCAGAATCATTGGATCTTTGGGTATCATTTAGTTTCCGTCCTTTACCGTAACAATGAATTCCCCATTCTGAACATCCAGCACCAGAGTATCACCTGCGTGAACATCTCCGGACAGAATCTTTCTCGCCGCAAGAGTCTCTACATATTTCTGCAGATAACGTTTCAGCGGACGTGCACCGTATACCGGATCATAGCCATTCTCAATGACCTGATTCTTGGCTGCATCTGTCAGTTCCAGGGAAAGCTCCTGGTCTGCAAGACGTTTATCAAGCTCGCTGACCATCAAGTCTACTATCTTACCAATATTAGATTTTGTCAAGGGCTTGAACATAATTATTTCATCAAGACGGTTCAGGAACTCCGGACGGAAGTGACTTCTTAAGTCATCCATAACCTGACTCTGAGCCTCTGGTTTGATCTCACCGTTCTCATCAATGCCATCCAGCAGATATGGAGAACCGATGTTGGAAGTCATGATCAGAATCGTATTCTTGAAGTCAACGGTACGACCCTGAGAATCTGTGATACGGCCATCATCCAGTACCTGTAACAGCACGTTAAAGACATCCGGATGTGCTTTCTCAATCTCATCGAAAAGTACGACACTGTATGGTTTCCGGCGGACTGCCTCAGTAAGCTGACCGCCCTCTTCATATCCTACATATCCCGGAGGCGCTCCAATCAGTCTGGATACAGAGTACTTCTCCATATATTCACTCATATCGATTCTGACCATATTCTGCTCATCATCGAAAAGATTCTCTGCAAGAGTTTTGGCAAGTTCTGTCTTACCTACACCGGTAGGTCCAAGGAACAGGAACGAACCGATTGGTTTGGTCGGATCTTTGATTCCGGCTTTGGAACGGAGAATTGCGTCTGTAACTCTCTTGACACCTTCATCCTGTCCGACAACTCTCTTATGGAGCTGATCTTCCAGAGTAAGGAGTTTCGCTCTTTCACCTTCAGTCAGTCTGGTTACAGGGATACCTGTCCATCTGGAAATGATCCTTGCAATCTCATCATCTGTGACTGCCTCATGTACCAGACTTCTGTCACCCTCTTTGACGCTCTTCTCCTCGATTTCAAGCTGCTGCTGTAATTTCGGAAGTTCGCCATACTGTAACTGAGCTGCTTTCTCCAGATCATAGTCCTGTTTTGCTTTCTGGATCTGTTTGTTGACATCCTCGATCTGCTCACGAAGTTTCTGTAATTTCTCTACAGAATGTTTCTCATTATCCCACTGTGCTTTCTGCGCATTGAATGTATCACGAAGCTCTGCCAGTTCTTTCTGAAGTGCCTCCAGACGTTCTTTGCTCAGATTATCTGTTTCTTTTTTCAGAGCAGATTCCTCGATTTCCAGCTGCATGATCTTACGACGCTGTTCATCCAACTCTGCAGGCATGGAATCCAGCTCAGTCTTGATCAATGCGCATGCCTCGTCAACAAGGTCGATTGCCTTATCCGGCAGGAAACGGTCTGTGATATATCTATGTGAAAGTGTGGCTGCTGCAACCAGCGCACTGTCTGTAATTTTTACTCCATGGAATACTTCATATCTCTCTTTCAGACCACGAAGAATAGAAATGGTATCTTCTACAGTTGGCTCGTCTACCAGAACCGGCTGGAAACGACGTTCCAGAGCTGCATCTTTCTCAATGTACTGACGGTACTCATCCAGTGTGGTAGCACCGATACAGTGAAGTTCACCTCTGGCAAGCATAGGCTTCAACATGTTTCCGGCATCCATGGCACCATCTGTTTTACCTGCACCGACGATCAGATGTAATTCATCGATGAAAAGAATGATATTTCCTTCACTCTTCTTCACTTCCTCAAGTACTGCTTTCAGACGTTCCTCAAATTCACCTCTGTACTTGGCACCTGCTACCAGAGCACCCATATCCAGAGCAAAAATCTTCTTATTCTTCAGCGCTTCCGGAACATCACCGGCTACAATACGCTGTGCAAGTCCCTCGATTGCTGCGGTTTTACCTACACCAGGTTCACCGATCAGGACCGGGTTATTCTTGGTCTTACGAGAAAGAATTCTTACAATATTTCGGATTTCCGTATCACGTCCGATAACCGGATCAAGTTTCTGGTTACGGGCTTTCTCAACTAAGTCCTCACCGTATTTATTTAAAGTATCATAAGTTGCTTCCGGATTGTCACTGACTACACGCTGATTACCACGTACTGTAGAAAGTGCCTGAAGAAAACGTTCTTTCGTGATACCAAACTCATTAAATAGCTTCTTCATGCTCGGACTTGGATATCTTAATAAGGAAAGGAATAAATGCTCAACAGAAACATATTCATCTCCCATCGCTCTCGCTTCATCTTCTGCACTGACCAGTGCTTTATTCAGATACTGTCCAAAGCGAAGTTCTCCGCCGGATACCTTAACCTTGGCATCCAATGCCTGATTCAGAGAATTTCTGAAATAATCTTTATCAATCTCCATCTTCTCAATCAATTTGAGAATCAGGCTTTCTTCCTGTTCCAGTAAGGCATACAGCAGATGCTCTTCTTCAATCTCCTGATTACCAAACTGATAAGCAACCTTCTCCAGATCCTGGACAGCCTGTACGGATTTCTGTGTAAATTTACTGATATTCATAGGCTAACCCTCCTCTTATATGAGAAATATCTCTCCCACCAGAGAAATATGTTGTTTTCTTTGTTCGATATGTAATATAACACATGGTTGTTAGCACTGTCAAGTGGTGAGTGCTAATTTTTTGTGAAGAATTTGTGAAGCCTTGATTTTACGGGCTTCACAGAGGTTTTTCGCTTGCTTTCGCACTCGATTTTCTTGATTTGACCACATTTTTACGACAAATCTTTGGAAAAATATATCCGCCTGATTTTCTTACCACATTTTACGACAACGACTTATGGTTTATACCACAGCAGGTACGGTTTCTGGCAGATTCATTTTGGACATCTCATTCTCTACATGAGACATTTCAGCAATGTGATTATAGATATTCATGGTGATCTGTGCATCCGAATGTCCCATGACATACTGCATAACCTTTGGATTGACATTGTTCTCACCCAGTCTGGTACATCCTGTGTGTCGGAGAATATGTGGACGTGTCAAGTATGGGACAAAAAAAATATTTCTTTTTTCTTGCCGGATAGTACCTGACCATTCCAATCAGGTACCCCAGCACTTTTATTATCTTCCACAAAATCGCTCTTGTCCAGAACATTTTATCTCTGCCCTAAAAATACATCATCAAAATTCCATTCAATTTCGATTTCCTTCTGGCTATGCACCCGGATAACCTTGATAATCTCCCGTAACTTCTCTGTATCGAATTTCTCCATGTTCAGAAATTCTTCCAGTTTCATTTCCTTCGCAGTATTGTCCTGCTCAAGCATCTTGGCATCACGTTCAGACTCTGCTATCTTTCGTCTGATTTCTTCCAACTGTCTGCCTATCTTTTCTGCTTTCTGCTTGTACAGTTCCCGATCAATACAACCATCTTTGTACCCATCATAAAGTCTCATTTTTTCAGAAGACAACTGGCGGCTCTGTTTCAACAATTCTGCAACATTCGTCTCCATACCTTTGCTCTGGTTCTTTGATTTAACAATTTTCCGGTTTTCCAGCATGGAAGATGCAAACTGATGAACAAGTTCCAGGATATGCTTTTCCATTGGCTCACGTCTGACCACCAGGCTTCGACAGACATGATCACCGCTGGTACGCCCATCCGAGCATTTCAGTAGATGCTCCGTTTCTCTTACCAGACAATGACCACAGTGTGCACACAGCATCAGTGCTGGCTGTTTCTTACGTCTTGCCAGCGTATAATTGGTTCTTGTTTCTGCAACACCTCTGGATTTTTTCGGATGCAGTCTGTTCGCTTTTTCAAACAGCTCCTTGTCAACAATCGGATCATGGTGGTTTTCCAGCCTGATCCAGTCAGACTCGTCATTAAGAACCGCCTTATGACCGGTGTGCATACTGCAGCGTGTTTTACCCCATATCCGGGTTCCAATATAAATCTCATCCCGGATGATTGCAGATACTGTGGTTGGATTCCAGCGTTTTTTCATGATGGTATCAAATCGTCGGAACTGAACCTGCTCTCCTCTTGACATTTTCTGCTCATCACAGGTGGCAATTTCCTGTTTGTTCAGTTCCCTTGTGATCTCTGCAAAGCTCATACCTTCTGCAGCCATCTGGAAAATCATCTTCACCACTTTAGCCGAATCCGGATCAATTTCCAACCTTCCATCTTTGCCCTTTCTATAACCATATCTGGCATTTACCAGAAGCCTTGTTCCGTTTTTCATTCTGGTTTGCATTGCGGATGAGATTTTTTTCGACAAATCCAGGCTATACATGTTATAAACCAGATTCTTCAAAGCAACATTCATACCGCCGGTCATTCCAGAGCTGGCTGCACTGTCATAACTGTCATTAATGGAAATAAATCTGATCTGAAGAAGCGGAAAAATATACTCAATATAAAATCCCACTTCCAGATAGTCCCTGCCAAACCTGGAGAAATCTTTCACAACTACACAGCCGATCTGTCCGCTTTTCATATCCTCCTGCAACTGTTGAAAACCATTGCGTTTGAAATGGGTGCCGCTGACACCGTCATCCACATATTCAAGGATATCCGACTCATCCACACCAAGCTGATCGATCACAAACGATTTCAACAGGATCCTCTGAGAAGTCACACTGTCACTTTCCAGTTTGGTTCTGCCATCCACATTCTCATCTTCCATAGATAAACGGATATAGACAGCTGTTTTCCTATTTTCTGTCATTTTGACTGTGCCTCCTTCTCTTTCATTATCTTTTGCAATTCAGCGAACTGGTCATCATATACCAGTTTGATTTCATAATCATACTTACCATGGATAATAATGGAATCCACAAAGGCATCCACCATTTCTTTTGTCAGCTTCCGCTTAGACATATAAGTATCCTGAATCCGTGAAACTGGTTGTTTTATGATGCCAATCCCAAATCGGATTGGCTTATTCTTGATAAATAGTTCTTCAAAGACAGTATTTTAATGTATCTGGATTGATTTTGGTTCCAAATGAAGGTTAGGAACACTAGAAATCCTTTCAAAAGGGCACACTTTCCCCTTGGTTTCTCAAAGGCTACCTGGAAGGATGACATTTATCACCGGAAATCCGCAAATGCTGTATACACCTGCGCAAAAGCATACCGCCATGTATTACTTCGGCCAAGGACTAACAACAACTGCCGGGCATGCTCTGTAACGTGACTTGCCATCATGATCATATTACCAATCACCGTACGCAGCCTTCTGCGCCTGACTGTATGTTTTGTCTCTGTGCCCTTCCTTCCGATGCTTTCCTGTCCGATCATCTGCAGAATGTTATAGGCCAGGATTGCCAGTTCCAGTACCAGCTCATTGGTCTCAAATTTGCCGGATGGCAGCCGCTCCAAATCCATATCGGTCTTGATCTCGCTATGGAACTGCTCGCATTCGCCGTGGGCATGGTAGAGTCCTATGACTTCGCGGTCAGTCATTCCAAGGTTTGTCCACCAGGTATTGACTTCAATGTCGCCTTCCAGAAGGAACTGGCCATATTTATCAATGGTACGGTTTATGATCTCGTACCCGGCACGGACGGTGATGGTTTTTTCCGCATCATCCACTGTTTTATAGGAAACCGGTTTCCAGTCGCTGCCGATATAGACGGTTTTCCCTTCACGGGGAGTTTCGATATCTTGGCTGTATTCCTGTGCCATCTGCAGCCAGTCCTCTTTGCTTTCCCTGCGGAGGTTGCGTTTTATGATGAAATAACAGCCTGCTTCCACCAGGATACCGATATTCTCTGCGGCATCGTTTCCTGAATCAAGGCGGATCAGGAGCGGTTCATCCGTGATCTCCCTGCACATACGGATGGTTTCCCGTAAAAACTCAGGGGTATGCTTCTGGCAATGCTGTTTTCCTTCCCGGAGTTCACAGTTGACCAGATAGCCTTCCGTTCCAATATATGCCATGATCGGCGCATAGCCGTCACATCCCTTATAAGTTCTGGAAACACCCTGCTTTTTGGTTTTGGAATTGTCAAAGGGCGTGACATCAATATCCACAGGCACATAACCGTTCGGAAGTTTTCCCGGTACAATGCCATTATCCCTGAGCATCTTGATGTTTTCCGCAAGGATATAAGAACGCATGGATGAGCCAATGTCATCCATCCGCTGGCGCAGCGTCTCCTCAGAAGGGATGCTTCTGACAATGCCAAGTGCGTATTTGTAAAAATCCGGGTCGTCATCAAACTCATGGACGGACTCATAAGCAGGTTTCCCCATGGTGAGAAGTCCGATATAAGTGAGCAGGACATCCCCGTTCTTGATCTGGTGCTGTGAACGGTTTGGGGTGACATCCATACGGTTGCACCGCTTTACGAAGTCGCTTTTGCCGAGAATGGCACCGACAACTGCAAGGCCGCTGGCTGGGATGATCCGCTCATTGGTAAACTCAATTTTTATCTTTTTCATGATGACTGCCTCCATGGTGTTTTCTTATGGAATATTGTATCAGAAAACATCACCAAATGGGTGATATTGTTAATCCTTTTAAACGTATCGACAGACCGCATAAACAAAGTGATTGCAGCATGAAATAATAATTAAACTCCACGGATTAAAGAAATAATTAATCCGATGAATTTTGCTGCAAATTTCCTGATTCATTTTGTTCCTCCAATCGTACGAATTCATACTTAGCCCCGTATTGTAGTATGATTTCATACGTTTGTCAATAAGTGAGAAATTTTGTGTTTTTTTTAATCATTGACAGTTTTTTATGTTCCTGTTAAACTAAACTTACATATCTGGGAAACCATCTCGACCCTTCGGTCACCGACTCCCCATATGATGACAAAACAAAATATGGCGGAAAGGGAACCGGCAGTGTTTTCCCAATGGCAGCCATAGCCCTTTCCTTTCCGCTCACGAAAGGAGAAGAAGAGCTATGAGAAAAACTTTAAAAGAACTGAATCTGCTGGACGATTTTCTGTTCGGGACCCTACTCACTTATCCGGAGCTTGGAGAGAAATTCAGCCGCGCCCTCCTGCAGACGATCTTCCAGAGGGAATTTGGCAAACTTACGGTCATCCCTCAAAAGATCTACTACGGAAGTGATACCGACCAGCATGGGGCCCGCCTGGATGTTTACATGGAGGAAGAAGATGCAGCCCGGGTCTCCTCTGTATATGACGTGGAGCCAGATCAGCCCCATGGCCGTCTGAACAAAGAAACTGCACCCAGGCGTCTCCGTTTTTACCATGCCCTTATTGACAGCCAGTGTTTAAAATCCGGTGAAAGCTATCTTGCCCTGAAAAATGTGATCGTAATTATGATCACCTCTTATGACCTCTTTGGCCGGGACCGGATGGTCTACACCATCCAGAACCGCTGTGTGGAAGAACCGGATCTGCCTTATGACGACGGAGCAAAAACTATATATCTCTACACAAAGGGAACACGGGGAAATCCATCCAGGGCGCTGCAGGAATTTCTTCATTATATCGAAGAGACCACCTGGGAAAATGCAGTGAACCCTACCTTACAGTCCATCCAGCAGATGGTAGATGTGGTAAAGTCCGACAAGGAGGTGTCACTTGGTTATATGAAAATATTTGAACGGGAAGAAATGCTTATTAATATGGGCCGTGAAGAAGAACGGGCAAGGACAGAACAGGAACGACTCCGGGCGGATCAGGAACATCTCCGGGCAGAACAGGCTGAAGAAAAAGTACGGCAGTTAGAAGCGCTTCTGAAGGAGAAAAACTAAAGCAGGATAAAAGAAAGAGGGGAAAATGGCACTATTGTCATTTCCCCCTCTTTCTTTTTGGTACATCCCCACTTTGCAGGATCATTGTATCAATAAAAAATAGGCTTCGCCTATTCAACTCCCCTGCCCCTCAATCTTGAGGGGTTAGGGGTTTCTTTTTGTTCCTTTTTCCTGCATAATAGACTTATGAATATCTTACAAAGAATCTTTACTGACTATTATGAAGAAATTAAATATACTCTTCATCCCAGAAAGTCTGAGATGGAAAATATCGATAAGATGTTGGGCTGTGGCGATCCTTCTTTTGGTGGTGCCATGTATGGCTGTCCCCATTGCGGCAAGCTTAAATTTGTCCCTTTCCGATGTCACAGCCGTTTCTGCCCTACCTGCGGAAACAAGTATTCTATGGAGCGTACTACCAGTATGTCCTTTAAACTGGTCAATGTCCCACATCGCCATTGCGTTTTCACCATCGACAAAAATCTTCGAGCTTTTTTTCTCAAAGATCGTTCACTCCTCAACTGTCTTTTTCACTCTGTTTCAAGTGTTATTTTACGTATGTTTTTTTCAATGAACAAATCTAAAAATTTCACTCCCGGTTTTATTATGGTTCTACACACCTTTGGTCGTGATCTAAAATGGAACCCTCACATTCACTGTTTGATTTCCGAAGGCGGATACAGTGATGATGGTTTTTGGCGTCATGTCAGACATTTTAACTACACTTATCTTCGTAATGCTTTTCGCACTGCACTTCTTAATGAATTAGCATCCAAACTTGGAGCTTCTTTCAAAAAAGTAAAAGCGAAATGTTATTCTGAACATAAGTATGGTTTCTATGTTTACGCAAAACCAAACAAATGTGACCCCAAAAATGTCATCAAATATATCGGGCGTTATCTCGGTCGGCCTGCCATTGCAACCTCCCGCATCGATAATTATGACGGTGAATTGGTCACGTTTCATTACAACCGACATGAGGATGAAAAATATGTGCAGGAAACAATCCCTGCCATGAATTTCATCAGACGTCTCATCCGTCACATTCCAGAAAAACACTTTAAAATGATCCGATATGGAGGACTGTATGCAAGGCACCGACAAAGTGATTCAAAACTCCAACGGGCAATACATAGATCCAAACATTCTATCTTTCGGAATTTTCATCAATGGAGAGCTGCTATCCTGTCTTCTTTTGGTTATGATCCTCTAAAATGTCCTGATTGTGGACATACTATGCTACTTTTAGAAATCTATTATAAGCACCGCCGCGTATCCCTCGAAGAACTCTATGAGAGAGCAATGTCCAAATCTCTCGGAAAGCGTTCTTCTGCATGACAGTTTTCTATGATATAATCCTCTAAAAAAGGAGGAACGATACCATGAAACCTAATATCGAGGAATTACGCAAAAAATACATGGATAATCCGCCAGAAGGCATGACATCCAAGGACATTCGCAATATGCGCGAGGATGAACTTCTGGATATGGATTACTTTTTAAATGAAGATGATTTATTTGCCGATGAGGCTGGTGTAGAAGGCTTTTATATCTTCTAAACAGTGCCATCTTCTTTTCATGCCTGCCTTTGTGCAGGCTTTTTTATTCAAAAATTCAATAAAAATCGAACTTTCCTATAAAGCGAAAAAAGAACAGCCCTTCGGCTGTTCCCGCTTCTGTATCTTCAAAACTACATACATGTGACATTTCCTTGAGAAATTCAAACCAGCTTTTTGGTCAAGCCCTCGACCGATTAGTAACAGTCAGCTCCATACATTGCTGTACTTCCACCTCTGCCCTATCTACCTCGTCGTCTTCAAGGGGTCTTACTTCTTTCGAATGGGATATCTCATCTTGAGGGGGGCTTCACGCTTAGATGCCTTCAGCGTTTATCCCTTCCGGGCTTGGCTACTCGGCCGTAGACTTGGCAGTCTAACCGATGCACCAGCGGCCCGTCCATCCCGGTCCTCTCGTACTAAGGACA
>ENA-OQKY01000228-OQKY01000228.1-human-gut-metagenome-genome-assembly--contig:-NODE-228-length-69899-cov-38.528335_pt1 | contig 69899 bp, 60 predicted proteins | sample MGYA00242652_ERZ504805 | MGnify/ENA primary metagenome ERZ504805 (study PRJEB26092, sample SAMD00036400) | human gut metagenome | host: Homo sapiens | study: EMG produced TPA metagenomics assembly of... | reverse complement strand
GTCCTTGCAGAAAATCTTCGTAGTCTTTGGGCTTTTCCGTCAGAATAGTGTCAATCACGCCACATAGACGGTCACGATTGCTTTCTTTGGGCGGGTAGAGTGTGCGCTTCTGCCGCTCCCGATAGGGTTTTATCTCAATGACGGAAAGCTGATGCTCTAAGCAGATCAGATCGCTCAACCGTTGCACAGCCAGCCCGGACAATAAAAAATCCCGGAATTTTCGGGTACCATCCAGTGCGGTGGAATTGTAAACGATGTGGTTATGGATGTGTTCCCGATCCGTGTGGGTAGCAACAATAAAAGCATATTTGCCCTTGGTAAAGCGCATTGCCAGTTCATAACCCACCTTGTTGGCTTCTTCGGCGGTGATCTCGCCCGGTTTGAAAGACTGCCGGATCTGATAGGCAATCACGTCACTTTTTTGTCTGCGCCCAGTGACAAGTTCATACTGCCGTTTGGACAGCATGAATTCTTCATCCACCGTCAAAGGACTGCATTCGTAGCTGCTAATCAGTTCGCCATGCTCAGTCTTGTCGGGATTCTGTACATAGTCTGTACGGCTTTTCAGACAGGCCGCAACCGACTTGCCTTTGTTTTTGTGCAACGCGATCAGCCGTGTTGCGGCCATCCTAAATCACCCCCATAAAAGAAAAAGCCGCCCGAAGGCGGCAAAAGGTTGAAAATGCTCCTTACAGTTCGGCCAACCACTCACTGAACCGCCCGATGCCCTCGGTGATGGCAGTTGCGCCGAAAAAGAGGACAAAGCAGAGGAATTCGGCTACCAGCAAGATAAGGAACTGATTCCAAGTCTGACGGTAAGCAGTGTAGATGCCACAGCCGAAGATGTAGAGCATCAGCGGAGCAACTACATAGCTGGACAGGGTTAGCAGCCACCTTGCCATCAGAGCTAGAAACGCCACAAAGAGAGAAATCGGGAAAAGAACAATTTTCTTCAGCATAGACATCATATCGGGCACTTCCTTTCTGTTCACCCTTATTATAAAGGTATCGACTACTACCTTGCAAGGATGTCAAACATTATATGTACACCCGCAGTCCTCCAACTGCGGGAATTTTTATAGCTCTGCCAGCTGGGAAAGAATTTGCTTGCCAATGTCAATCAGTTCATCCAGACGCTGCCGCAGATCTTCCATGTCGGCGGCGTAGACCTTGCCGCACTCGTTGGCACGCTTGGCGTACTGATTCAGATTGTTGCTGCAATTCTGGAGCAGATAAGCCATTCGGCGTAGCTGCGGCAGATCGAGATTTAGGCAGTATCCATCCAATGCCATTTTGCGGATATAGGCACTCAGGCTGCGGATGCCCATGCTGAACATCTTTTCATAGATGCGGTTCTTTTCTGTTTTGGTCAGGCGCAGGATGATGATTTCATCCCGCTTCTCTTTCATCGTGCATCACCATCCTTATCATAGTAGCTGCGGAACGGTTTGACAGGCTCCGACTGATTGATTTTTTCCCCCAGTGCAGCCAGCACAGACGGACGAGTTGCGGGTGCTTCGGTTTCCTCGGATTCTTTGGGAGTATCCTGCGAGGAACTGCGGTCACGGTCGATATTCAGTAGAGCATTCAGTTCGGCAAGGCGGGCAGACTTTTCGGCCAGTTCCTCCTCCTGTGCAAAGGGCTTTGCCACTTCGACCTCTGCGGCCTGCTTCTGCTGTTCAATGTTTTGCAGAGCATTTTCGGCATCTGCAATACGGTCAGCGAAATTGTCGATGGCATGGTCCAGACGAGTGATATTGCCGCGCGCATCATCGCCCAGCGACACCGGGTAACTCAACTCTGCCCGGAGTACGGCCTGATGCTCATTTTTGAAGCTGTCGAATCGAATGTTCAGTTCAAAGCCACGGTAGGTGCCCAGCAGCATCATATCAGCATTAGGCATCTCCTGCCGAGCCAGCAGCAGCCGTTCGCCTGCAGCCTTTTTGTCATCGTACACCATGCCCTTGATGGTCATGCCGCAGAAGTTTTCTTTGTCCTGCGGGTGTGTTGCTGCAATCTGTGAATCCTGTTGTAAAGCAGCTATGCGGGTTTTCTGTTTCTGGATCTCCTCCGGGAAAGTTTTGAGCAGCTTATCCTCCAGACGATATTTCTGATTCTGGAAGTCACCGCGCAGAACTTTCAATTTTGCCACCTGCACGTCCAAATCCATCTTTTCCCGGATGCGAGGGTCGCCTGCACACAGAGCCTTGATTTCTGCGTAAGACAGAGCCTGTTCATCAATATCATCGCAGGAGCGCATGGGAGATTTGCTCGTCATAATCTGAGAAATGAACTTCTGCTTATTCTCAAGGGTCTGATAGAGGTAGGCGTCAAATGTCGATTCCGTGACGTAATTATAGACGTACACTTGTTTGTTTTGATTGCCTTGACGGATGATTCTGCCATTGCGCTGGGTCATATCAGACGGACGCCAGCCTACATCCAGATGATGCACCGCCACAAGCAGCGTCTGGACGTTGGTGCCAGCTCCCATCTTTGCAGTGCTGCCCAGCAGCACACGCACCTGTCCGCTGCGTACCTTGGAGAAAAGTTCTGCTTTCTTGTTCTCCGTATCGGCGTTGTGGATGAACTCGATCTCCTGTTCGGGCACACCGGCGTTGAGCAGCTTGGTGCGAATATCATCATAGACGTTGAACGAACCGTCCCCCTTTGGAGTAGACATATCGCAGAAAATCAACTGGGTCAGCCTCTGCTCCTTGGTGTCGTTCCAGATGCGCAGAACGTTGTTGACGCAGGCATTTAACTTGCTGTTGGGGTTATCGGGCAGAGCGGAATTCATCAACCGCTGGTCAAGACCGATTTTGCGGCCATCCGACGTGATTTTCAACATATTATCTACAGAGGGGTCAACAGAACCGCTGTGGACTTCGGCTGCACGTTCGCTCAACGCCTGCACCATGTCCTGTTGGATTTCCGAAGGCTTGACCACTACGGTTTCAAATTTAGCTTGGGGCACTGGCAGGTTCAACTGATTGCTGGTCTTGATATCCGCCGCTTCTTTGAACATCGCCATCAGTTCAGGCAAGTTGAAGAACTTCGCAAAACGAGTGCGTGCACGGTATCCGGTGCCTTCGGGCGCAAGTTCGATGGCAGTAGTAGTTTCACCAAAAGTAGAAGCCCACGCATCAAAATGGGTCAGCCCTTTCTGCTGCAAGGTGTTGTACTGGAGATAGCGCATGAGGGTGTACATCTCAGTCATGCTGTTACTCAGGGGCGTACCCGTTGCAAAAATCACGCCACGGCCACCGGTGATTTCATCCAGATAGCGACACTTGCCGAACATATCGCTGGATTTTTGCGCCTCGCTCGTACTCAAACCTGCGACATTACGCATTTTCGTGTACAAGTAGAGGTTCTTAAACGCCTGACTTTCATCTACAAATAACCTGTCTACGCCCAATTGTTCAAACGTAACCACATCATCTTTACGGTCTGCGCCTTGCAGCTTTTCCAGTTTCTGTTTCAGAGACTTGCGCAACTTTTCCAGCTGCTTTACTGTGAAATGCTCGCCAACCTGTGCTTTCGCTTCTTCGATGGCCTCCTCGATTTCATCCATCTGTTCCTGAATCAGACGCTCCTGTCGTTCTGCGGACAAGGGTATCTTTTCAAACTGGCTGTGTCCGATGATAACTGCATCATAATCACCGGTCGCAATTCTCGCACAGAATTTTTTTCGATTACCGGGTTCAAAATCTTTCTTGCTGGTAACCAGCAGCTTCGCATGGGGGTACAGACGTAAAAACTCGCTGGCCCATTGTTCCGTCAAATGGTTTGGCACGACAAAAAGACTTTTCTGACACAAGCCCAGACGTTTCAGTTCCATAGCGGAAGCCGCCATCTCAAAACTCTTGCCAGCACCGACTTCGTGCGCCAAAAGGGTGTTGTACCCATACAGCACATGGGCAACCGCATTGCGCTGATGCTCTCGCAAATTGATCTCCGGGTTCATGCCCACAAAATGAATGTGACTACCGTCATACTCACGGGGGCGGGTGCTGTTAAAAAGCTCGTTGTACTTTTTTACCAGTAGGGCGCGTCGCTGTGGATCTTTCCAGACCCAGCCAGCAAATGCGTCCTTGATGGCCTGCTGTTTCTGCTGGGCGAGGGTGGTTTCGTTTTGATTCAGCACACGCTTTTCTTTCCCATTCTCCTCGATGGTATCATAAACGCGGCTGTCACGCAAATTCAAGGTATCCTCCAAAATCTTGTAAGCGTTGGCTCGGCGGGTACCGTAGGTTTCAGTGGCCATAATGTCACCAAAGCCAGTAGCAGATTTATTGCTGATCCGCCATTCGGGTCTGTTATAACATACGAGCTGTGGCACTGAAGCAGATTCGGCTTCAGCCAAAAGCGTGTTTTACCTGAACCGGAGCCGCCCACCACCAGCACGTTTTTGTTTCGGGCGTTCTTGGGGTCAGGCGGGCGGTTGGACATCATCAGCCGTTCCGTTTTGGTCAGGATGATGTTGTCGGCAAACTTAGGAGCCATGAATGGTTCAATGTCCTTGGGCGTACCCCACCGGGCAGAGCCGTACTCCATGCCGTGACGGTACTTCTTGGCGTTTTTTCCACGTAGATAGACCGCCAGCCGCATCCCGGCACCACAGCACAAGCCCACCAGCAAATCAAGCGGATGCAGGCTGGGCAGAGGGTTTGCAAACGCCACCGGGATGGTTCCCATCATGGACATAATGCGTTCGCCCAGCTCCTTACCCACAGCCAGCCGCCATGCTTCGCCAAAGTTGGTTGCCACCAGACCCAACAGAAGATACGGCAGATACAGTGCCAGCAGCTTTGTCAGCTTTTTCGTGGTCACAGCCCACGCTCCTGTTCCTTGTGCCGGACTTTGCCGGGGAGTTCTGCCGCCACCTGCACCAGCTCCTGCAATCGCGCCAGCACGGAAGGGCGTTTGTCCTTGTTCAGCAGCGAAGCCGAATACTCCTTGAACGCCGATTGGAAGGCTTCTGCATCCGGGGCTTTGAAAAAGACCAGATACCGGGGTGGAACTTCGGAGGTGTCCTTGCGGATAGCGTAGTCGATGCCGTACTTTTTGGCGTAGCGTTCCAGACCACGGATGCCGGTCTTGCTGATCTCCACGCTGGATACGCCCCGGTTTTGCCGCAGAAGAGTGCGGACGCTCTGCTTGCCTTGGGATGCCTTGGACTGGTACAGCCGAAGCGCTGCTTTTATCGCCCGCAGGACAGTCCGGGCAGACAATTTCGTGGTCGAGATCATCAGGTTGAAGGATTTCTGTTCGATTTCTTCCTGCATCGTTCATCACCATCCCTTGCCGCCTGCATCAGAGCCGCCACGAAGAAGCCGAAAATGGCACCTGCTTCAAAAAATGCGAAACCGATAAAAAAGTTCAGCATGGCGCACCTCAGTCAATGCAGATGCAGGTCAGCTTCTGCCCATCTGCCATCAGGGTGGTGCTGTGACTTTCCAGATAGGTCTGGAAACGATAAACATCCTCCACCGTCAGGGATACGATGGTGCTGTGCCCATCGGTACGGTAGAAGATGACCGGACCGGTCAGGTACCGCTTGCCTGCCAACTTGAGGACCTGCGCCGGATTGTAGCTGATAAACAGCGGCGCACCCTTCACGGAAATCAGGGCATCGTCCTCGTCAAAACAAGGCAGAACGGAAGGGGCATCCTCCTCCATGATAATGGTCAGCTCCATGTCGGGACCGATGGCGGCAAGGTACACATCCTTGCCTGCTGCCTCGGTCAAACAGGATGCCGCCTGCTTCAGCATGGTCAGGATGTTCACATCCACCGTGATCTGCGGGGCGTGAGTTGCGGGGTGAAAAGGAATCGTGTTGTTCATAGGCGTTACCTCCAAATTTTTGCAAACAAAAAAAGACCCCATCGGGTCTCTTGGTTCAGTCTGCGCTCAACGCGCTTCTTCCTGCTTCTTTTGTTTTGCCTGCTGCTTTTTCAGTTGCCACTGGTCGAGCAGCTTGATGATGATGTTTTCCATCTGCCGGGGCGTGTAGTTGCGCGGAAAGTATTTCCGCAGAGTTTCGTTTTTGATGGTCACGGTGTCCAGTTCGCTTTTCTTTTCCTCGTTCATAATGTCGTAGACAGCATCGTAGTCAAACTCGCCCTGCTGTGCCAGCTTTTTTATCCGAATGGCTTGCGAAAGAGAGGGCGCATTCTGGGAAGCATCCATTGCTTCTAAAAAATCTTGCTGCTGTTTTGCATCAAGATAAGACAATTCGACCGCAGGGTTAAAAGAGATTTTCTTTTCGTCCACCATGTCCAGTAGTTCAGGGACAAGATTGGTGAGCCGAATGAAACGTTGGACTTGTCTGCCGCTTTCATCAGTGGCTTTTCCGACTTCATCAGCGGCTTCCAACTTCCCGACAACTTGTCGGGAAGTTAAATCCGACCTAGCACCTTGATTTTTTATCGCATCCAGCTTCATCTTGTACGCAAATGCCCTCTCACTCGGTAGGATGTGTTCTCTCTGCAAATTGGAATCGACCATCAATATCGTGGCGGCATCATCCTTCATATTGCGCACAATGACTGGCACGGTGTCCAGATGGGCAAGCTCTGCGGCGTGTTTCCGGCGGTGCCCGGAGATGATCTCATAGCCGTCACCGTCCGAGCGAGGGCGGGCAATCAGCGGAGCCAGCACACCGTACTGTGCGATGCTTTCCACCGTCCGGGTCATAGCTTCATCGTCCAGCACTTTGAAAGGGTGGTTGGTGAAGGGGTGCAGCGCATCAATAGGAATCTGCTGTACCTGTTCCCGTTGCTCCTCTTGTCGGTTTTCCTCGGTGGAAAACAGGTCATCTAGCCCTTTCAGAGCTAGGTTTCCGCTGTCGATCGGCATCCGCCAGCACCTCCTTTGCAAGAGATTGGTAGGCTTCTGCCACCTTGCCTTTGGGGTCATGCTGGAAAATGCTCTTGCCTGCCGCACTGGTTTCAGCCGCACGGACCGACCGGGGGATGGTCTGCTCAAACACCTTCAGGTGCTTTCCGTATGCCTGCCGGATCAGATTGCTGATCTGCTTTCCGTAGTTGGTGCGGCTGTCGGTCATAGTCAGCAAGATACCCTCAATTCTCAACTTCGGGTTGATCTGCCGCCGGACCTTCTGCACCGTCTGCAAAAGCTGTTCCAAGCCTTTTGCGGAAAGATACTGTGCCTGCACGGGAATCAGGGCAGCGTCTGCCGCCGCCAGTGCGTTGATGGTGAGCATCCCCAGCGAGGGCATACAGTCCAGCAGGATATAATCGTACTCCCGCTTTGCCCCCTCCAACACCTGTTTCAGCATCTTTTCCCGGTTCATGCTGTTTACCAGAGCCACTTCCAGTCCTGCCAGTTCGATGTTCGCAGGAATCAGGTCAACGCCCTCCGCATGGTGCAGGATACCTTCGCCGGGCGGAATGGGCTGGTCGTTCATGGCTTTCTGCATCAGAGTGGACAGGGTGGTGGGCAGTTCATCGGGCTGCTGCCAGCCCATGCTGATGGTCAATGACCCCTGTGGGTCGGTGTCCACCAGCAGGACTTTTTTGCCCTCCATTGCCAGCCCGATGCCCAGATTTTCACAGGTGGTGCTTTTCCCCACACCGCCTTTTTGATTGGTGACTGCAATAATCGTAGCTTTCTTTGCGATAACATCACCCCGCTTTCGGAGAACCACGCGCAAAGTCGTGGTTCGTCTTGTTCTGATAGTAGAGGTTCATGGTCGTGGGCGCATTGTAGAGCATTGCCAGCAGATATTGCTTCATGTTCCGCACCGGGGCGGTGTTTTCTGCCAGCGAATCCAGCACGAAACGGATGTGGTCGGCGTTCAGCTTCATAAACCGACTGCGTACCACCTCGGCGGGCTTATCATCTCCGGCGATCCGCAACATCTTGCGGTTGGTAGCACAGGTGTCCACCAGTAAATTCACGATTTGATAAAGGGTATCTTCATCATCCGGGTAAAGCCGGAGCAGAAGGTCTATTTCTAAAGAATGTGAAAAATATTCTTCGAGCAGTTCACGATTCTTCATCTTCTCCGATTCGTCGGAAAGGATAGGATTCGTATTATTCATCTCTGTTTTATTCTCTTTCTTCTTAATACCTCGTGATTTTACCGGGTCTTGACAAGCGATTTTACAGCCACAAGAATCGTCATTATCACGATTCTTGACACGCTCCTTTGAAGATTCTGCCGAAAAGTTTTTCACATACACCAAACATGGCTTTCCTTGCCCTCGATGTTTTCGTTCAATCAAACCAAATTCTTCAAGTTCCCGGAGCAGTCTGGTCGCTTTGTTGTCTGCGCAACGCAAAGTCCTCTTGACATCCTCAATCGTGAAGATGATGAACACTCGACCTTTTTTGTCAAACCATTCATTTTTAACAGAAAGGCTCATACGGTCAAGCAGGATGCCGTACAGAGTTTTTGCATCGGTTGACAGATCTTGAAACTGCTGCTCCTGAAAAAGAGCCTTTGGAATGCGGAAGAACGAAAAGAGTTCTCCGGCCTGTCCGTAAAAGTAGTCAAGGGTCATACAATTCTGTCAAGGATGAAAAAACGACGATGGTTCATTGACATGGTTGACAAATCCTCCTTATAGATAATTCGTGCAAACAAAAAGCGCAACTTCGATTGATGAAAATCGAAATTGCGCGATGTAACTTAGCTGGGGGAGAAAGGTCATTTGTCAGGGTCGTTTGACCACAATTTGACCACAAAAGGAATGAAACTTCTTGACATCCAATGAAACAGAATGGTATAATGCATTTGAAATTTAACGATGCTGAGTCCAGACAGTATCGGATCGTACATTGTGTTCTCGATAGAAGCACAATGGGGTTCAAGAGGCCGTGAGTTCGATTCTCGCCACTCGGACCAGAGCTCTTCAGTCGAGAGACTGAAGAGCTTTTTGTTATATCTGGAACTTTTGCAAACAACAGAGCCGCAGTCTTTTGGGAGACTGCGGCTCTGTTTTATACTGCTTTATTTACCCTCTGCGCGGAGTTTCGCGTCCTTTTCCAGCAGGGGCTTGAGGTATTGGCCGGTAAAGCTGCCCGGCACCTCGGCCACCTGCTCCGGCGTACCCTCGGCGACGATGAGGCCGCCGGCACTGCCGCCCTCGGGGCCGAGGTCGATGATGTGGTCGGCGCACTTGATGAGGTCGAGGTTGTGTTCGATGACGATGACGGTGTTGCCTGCATCCACCAGCTTCTGCAGCACCTCGATGAGGCGGTGGACATCAGCCATGTGGAGGCCGGTAGTCGGCTCGTCGAGGATATACACGGTCTTACCCGTGCTGCGGCGGGCCAGCTCGTTGGCCAGCTTGACACGCTGCGCCTCGCCGCCCGAAAGGGTCGTGGCGCTCTGTCCCAGCGTGACATACCCCAGGCCCACGTCCAGCAGCGTCTGCAGCTTGCGGGCGATCTTCGGCTGGTTGGCGAAGAAGACGACCGCCTCTTCCACGGTCATGTTCAGCACGTCAGAGATGGTCTTTTCCTTATACTTGACTTCCAGCGTTTCGCGGTTGTAGCGTGCGCCCTTGCAGACCTCGCAGGGAACGTAGACATCCGGCAGGAAGTGCATCTCGATTTGGAGGATGCCGTTGCCCTCGCAGGCCTCGCAGCGGCCGCCCCGGACGTTGAAGCTGAACCGTCCCGGGCCGTAGCCCCGCATTTTGGCGTCCTGCGTCTGGGAAAAGACGGTGCGGATGTCGTTGAACACGCCGGTATAGGTGGCGGGGTTGGAGCGGGGCGTGCGGCCGATGGGCTGCTGGTCGATGCCGATGACCTTATCCACGAACTCGAGGCCCTCTACCCCATCGCACTTGCCAGCGCGGGAGCGGGCGCCGTTCAGCTCACAGGCGAGGGTCTTATACAAAATCTCATTGATGAGGCTCGACTTGCCCGAGCCGGAGATGCCCGTCACGCAGACGAACTCGCCCAGCGGAAATTTTACGTCGATGTTGCGCAGATTGTTTTCGCGCGCACCCTTCACCGTGAGGAAATTGCCGCTGCCGGGGCGGCGGGTCTGCGGCACCTCGATGCGCTTGCGGCCCGACAGATAGTCGCCGGTGATGCTGCGCTTGGCCTTGCAGATGTCCTTGACGGAGCCTGCGGCCACGATCTCGCCGCCGTGGACGCCCGCGCCCGGGCCGACGTCCACGATATAATCGGCGCTGCGCATGGTATCCTCGTCGTGCTCGACCACGATGACCGTATTGCCGAGGTCACGGAGATTTTTCAGCGTTGCGATGAGTTTATCGTTGTCGCGCTGGTGCAGGCCGATGGACGGCTCATCCAGCACGTACAGCACACCAGACAGAGCGCTTCCGATTTGGGTGGTCAGGCGGATGCGCTGGCTCTCGCCGCCGGACAGGGTGCCTGCCGACCGGGCCAGTGTGAGGTAATCGAGGCCCACGCTCTGCAAAAACTGCAGGCGGTTCTTGATCTCCTTCATGATCTGGCCGCCGATCTGCTTCTGCTTTTCGGTCAGGTTCGGCTCATTATCAGCGATGAATTTCAGCTCGTCCCGAATCGACATTTCGCAGAAATCGCTGATGTTTTTGCCGCCGATGGTCACAGCCAGCACCACCGGTTTCAGGCGCTTGCCATGGCAGTCGGGACACTCGACGCCCGACATGAAGCTGCCGATCTCCTCCTTCATCCACTCGCTGTTCGTCTCGCGGAAGCGGCGCTCGAGGTTCTCGACGATGCCCTCAAAGGTATTATAATAGACGCCGCTGCCGAACTCATTCGTGCGGTGCATCTCGATTTTTTCTTCATTGGTGCCGTAGAGCAGGGCGTTGACGGCTTCGGTGCTCATCTCTTTGATGGGCGTATCCAGCGTAAAGCCGTATTTTTTGCCCAGACCCAGATAATACATCTCGGCTACAGAGCCTTCGGCGTAGTACCAGCCGCTGGCCTTGACAGCCCCCTCCCGAATCGAGAGGTCCCGGTTGGGCAGGATGCGCTCTTCGTCCACCCGCATGAAGGTGCCGAGGCCGGTACACTTCTCGCAGGCCCCCAGAGGGTTATTGAAGGAGAAGAGCCGGGGCGACAGATCACTGATGGAGATGCCGTGCTCGGGGCAGGCGAAATTCTGGCTGAAGGTCATGCACTCGCCGCCGATGACATCCACCTCAGCCACGCCGTCGGTAAGGGCAAGCGCCGTTTCCAGCGAGTCAGCCAGACGGCCACGGATGCCCTTGCGCATGGCAAGACGGTCAACGACGATCTCCACGGTGTGCTTGATGTTCTTTTCCAGCGCGATCTCCTCGTCGAGGTCGTACATATTGCCGTCGATTTTTACGCGGGCGTAACCGGCGCGGCGGGCGGCGTCCAGCTCTTTCTGCTGGGTACCTTTGCGCTGGCGGACGACAGGCGCGAGGATTTGGAACTTCGTCCCCTCTTCCAGCTTGAGCACAGCGTCCACCATCTCATCCACGCTCTGCTGGCTGATGACCCGCCCACACACCGGGCAGTGCGGCACGCCCACGCGGGCGTACAAAAGGCGCAGATAATCGTAAATTTCCGTCACGGTACCCACGGTGGAGCGGGGGTTGTGGCTGGTGGTCTTCTGGTCGATGGAAATGGCCGGCGACAGGCCGGTGATCTCGTCCACATCGGGCTTGTCCATCCGGCCAAGGAACATCCGGGCGTAGCTGGACAGGCTCTCGACATAGCGGCGCTGGCCGTCGGCGTAGATGGTGTCGAAGGCAAGGCTCGACTTGCCCGAACCGGAAAGGCCGGTCATAACGATGAATTTTTCACGCGGGATGGTCAGATTTACGTTTTTCAGGTTGTGCTCCCGCGCACCCTTGATGACTATTTTATCGTTTGCCAAGGTACTTTCTCCCTCTTCTCTGTGTCTGTGCATGGTTCTGCTTCCGCTCCGTCTCTGCCGAGGAATCCACAGTGGGGTTCTCGCCCCGGCGCAGACGGTCGATCTGGTCGCGCAGGAAGGCCGCATGCTCAAATTCCAGCAGCTTGGCAGCTTCCTTCATCTCCCGGGTCAGGCGGTCAATGGCGGCTTCGCGCTCGAGCTTGCCCATCCGCCGGGTGTTCATCCTGGCATTCTCAGCCTTGTCGCTGATCTCGATGCTGTCCGGGATGGCCTTGACGATGGTCTTCGGGACGATGCCATGCTCAGCGTTGTAGGCCATCTGGATGGCGCGGCGGCGCTCTGTCTCGGTGATGGCGCGGTCCATGCTGTCCGTCACCTCGTCGGCGTACATGATGACCAGACCTTCCGCGTTGCGGGCGGCACGGCCGATGGTCTGAATCAGGCTCGTCTCGCTGCGTAGAAAGCCCTCTTTGTCGGCGTCGAGGATGGCCACAAGGCTGACCTCGGGCAGGTCGAGGCCCTCACGCAGCAGGTTGATGCCCACCACCACGTCGATGGTGCCGAGGCGGAGGTCTTTGATGATCTCCATTCGCTCGAAGGTATCCACCTCGTGGTGCATATACTTGACCTTTATCCCCTGCTCTGTGAAGTAATCCGTCAGGTCTTCGGCCATTTTCTTGGTCAGCGTCGTGACCAGGACGCGCTCATGCCGCTCGATGCGGGCGTTTATCTCGCCCAGAAGGTCCGTCACCTGCCCCTCTACGGGGCGCACCGAGATGAGCGGGTCCAGCAGACCAGTGGGCCGGATGACCTGCTGGGCCACCTGGGTGCTGTTCTTCCGCTCGTACTCGCCGGGGGTGGCCGAGACGAAGATCATCTGGTTGAGCTTGGATTCCACTTCCTCGAACTTGAGGGGGCGGTTGTCAAAGGCCGACGGCAGGCGGAAACCGTACTCCACCAGCGTCTTTTTGCGGGCGTAGTCGCCACCGTACATGGCCCGCACCTGCGGCAGGGTGACATGGCTCTCGTCTACGAAGAGCAGGAAGTCGTCCGGGAAATAGTCAAGCAGAGTCGTGGGCATACTGCCCGGCGCACGGCCCGACAGAACGGCAGAATAGTTCTCGATGCCCTTGCAGATGCCCACTTCCGTCAGCATCTCAATGTCGTAGTTCGTCCGCTGCTGGATGCGCTGGGCCTCGATGAGCTTGCCTTCCGAGGTGAACTGCTTCACCTGCGCGTCGCACTCGGCGCGGATCTTTTCAATGGCGGCAGCCTTTTTGTCGGCGCTGACGATGTAGTGGCTGGCCGGGAAGATGGCAACGTGCTTGACCACGTTCTGCTTGGCACCCGTGAGGGGGTTGAACTCGGTGATGCGGTCGATCTCGTCGCCGAAGAACTCCACCCGGATGGCCAGCTCGCTCATATAGGCCAGATAGATGTCCACGATGTCGCCGTGGACGCGGAACTTATTGCGGATAAAATTAACGTCATTGCGCTCATATTGCAGCGTCACCAGCTTTTCGCACAGCTCGTCCCGCTCCATCTGCATCCCGGGACGCAGGCTGATGACCATGCTGCGATAGTCGATGGGGTCGCCCAGCGAGTAGATGCAGGACACCGACGCGACGATGATGACGTCCCGCCGCTCCGAGAGCGCCGCCGTAGCCGAGTGGCGCAGACGGTCGATCTCGTCGTTGATGGCGCTGTCCTTTTCGATATAGGTATCGGTGCTGGGGATATAGGCCTCCGGCTGGTAGTAGTCGTAGTAGGAGACGAAATATTCCACGGCGTTGTCCGGAAAAAACGAGCGGAACTCGGTGCAGAGCTGGGCGGCCAGCGTCTTGTTGTGGGCCAGCACCAGCGTCGGGCGGTTGCACTGGGCGATGACGTTCGCCATCGTGAAGGTCTTGCCGCTGCCGGTGACGCCCAACAGAGTCTGGCAGCGGTCGCCCCGCTCTACCCCCTCTACCAGCTGTGCGATGGCCTGCGGCTGGTCGCCCGTGGGGGCGTAGGACGACACCAGATGGAATTTTTCCTCTGCCACAAAAAGCCCTCCTTTTCAAAACTACGATTAGTTGTATCTCTCGCAACCATTATACCACAATTATTTTATAATGTAAATCATTCTCTTCCATAGGGGCGTAACATTGCGCCGGTCTCGAAGTCGTAGAAAGGCAGGCGGTTGGATTCCCGCATGGAGAAGTAGTCGTTTTCGGCGAGGATGATGTGGTCGCGCAGGCGTATCTTGACCAGCCCCAGCGCACGGACGATGTTCTCGGTGGCGGCGAGGTCTTCGCGGGAGGGCAGCGGCACACCGTTGGGGTGGTTGTGGCAGAGCACGACGCTTTCTGTCCCGCCCCGGAGCGCCGCCGAGACGACGTCCTTCACCTCGAGGCTCACCATCCGGCTGTTCCCCTCTTTGAGCCAGTACACGCTCTTTACCCGGCTGCGGCTGTCCAGCGAAAGGAGCAGGGCTTTCTCCTGTTTTGCCCCGGCAAAGCGGGGTTTCAGGTAAGCCGCCAGCCGCTCGGTAGTGGTCAGCGCACCCTCGGTGCTGGTGCGGCTGTGCTCGTAGTACCGGCTCACCTCGGGCAGGAGATGCAGCATCCGGGCGCTGGCCGGGCCGACGCCCGGCACACGGCAGAGTTCTTCTTCACTGGCTTCCAGCACACCGGCAAAGCTGCCGAACCGCTCCAGCAGCGTGTGGGCGATGCCATTGGTATCCCGGCGGGCGTTGGTGATGTAGAGCAGATATTCCAGTGCCTCGTGGGGTGCGAGGCTTTCCAGCCCGTACTGCTCCACACGGGCGCGCATCCGCTGCCGGTGACCCTCGTGGCTTATGTTCTGTCCTGCCATAGCTGCGCTCCTTTGTTTGTAGTCGTTTCTTTTATAGTACCCCATTTTCGGCAAAAGACAAGAGCCGACAGAAAATATTCTGCGTTGACTTCATGGGGAGAGTAGATTATTATAGGTATAAATAGCCCTCTCAGTCTCGCTTTGCTCGCCAGCTCTCCCAAGGGGAGAGCCTCTGGCGTACCGGATAGCTTTTCACTGAATGAAGAAAGCCCGATATTTCGTAAACGACCGGGCGCTGCTACAGAGGGCAGAAAACATCTTGAATTAAGGAAAAACAGAATGAAACAATACACTGCCACCGCCAACGACGAGGGCGTCCGCCTCTCCCGCTTTGTCCAGAGCGTGACCTGCGACTTCCCTACCAGCCTTTTATATAAGAGTTTCCGCAACAAGCGCATCAAAGTCAACGGCAAAAAGGGTGTACCCGAAGACCGCCTCAAAGCCGGCGACCTCATTGAGCTCTACATCAACGACGAATTTTTCCCGCCTGAGGGCACAAAGCCGGCCCACAAGCCCGCCCCCAAAAAGCAGCAGAACCAGCCCAAGGTGACGGTCATCTACGAGGATGAGAACATTGCCGTCCTCTACAAGCCCACCCACCTGCTCTGCCACAGCGACCGCACCGGCGACGCAAACCTTGTGGACGCCTTCACCCAGTATCTGGCCCAGAAGGGCGAGTACGACCCCCAGGGCGAGAACCGCTTCAAGCCCGGCATCTGCAACCGCCTCGACCGCGGCACTGAGGGCCTCGTCATCGCGGCCAAGAGCTACGCCGCCCTCCGGGACATGAACGAGATCATCCGCACCGACCTGCTCAAGAAGGAATACTACACCATCACGGTGGGCATCCCCCAGAGCGGGCGCTTCACTGCATGGTGGGAGCACGACGAGAAGAACAATAAGGTGAGCATCCACGCCCACCAGTCCCAGGACGAGCGCCGCAAGCAGATCATCACCGATGTAGACGTGCTACGGACGGCTGGCCCCTTCGCCCTCTGCCGCATCGGCCTCATCACCGGCCGCACTCACCAGATACGCGCCCATCTGGCCTATCTGGGCAAGCCGGTGCTGGGCGACATCAAGTACGGCAACCGCAAGATGAATGAGCGCACCGGCACCAAGACCCAGGTCCTCTGCGCCGTCCGCATCAGCTTCCTCGACATTCCCGAGGAAAATACCCTCCACTACCTCTCCGGCAAGGTCATCAAGCTGAAAGACCCGCAGATCGTAAAGCAGTTCGATGGGCTGGATAAAAATAAGCAGGCCTCCGCCGAGGAGAAGTAAGATGGAAAAAGTCGATAGGACCCACTGGGAACGGGCTGAATTGTTCGAGTTTTTCTCCGCTGTTTCCCACCCTTTTTACAGCGTCACCTTCCGGGTGGATGTAGCAAACCTTTACCGCTATGTCAAGGAGCGGCATTTGTCGTTTTATTACGCGATGGGGTATCTCGTGACGGACGCCGTGAACAGCGTGAAGAATTTCCGCTACGCCATCCGGGACGGCGAGGTGTGGCTGCTGGATGAGCGCATCCCCAGCTTCACCGACCTCCACCCCGGTAGCGAGCAGTTCCACATCGTCACCATGCCAAAGACCGGCAGCATCGCAGACTTCTGCGCCGCTGCACAGGCGAGGAGCGCTGCCCAGAAGACCCTTCTTGACCAGGACGAAGAGAACGACAACCTGATCTATATGTCCTGCACACCGTGGTTTGATTTGACCGGCTGCACCAACGAGCGGGATTTTGACCGGGACGACAACATTCCCCGCATTACATGGGGCCGATATGCAGAGGCAAATGGCCGCAAGACACTGGGGATGTCGGTGGAGGTCAATCACCGCTTCATCGACGGCCTCCATCTGGGGCAGTTCTACCAGAGATTGCAGGCCGACATCGACGCACTATAAGGAGGCATTCTGATGTATCCTGACCTCAAGACCGCCGAAGCCCTTTTAGCCGAAGCTGAGCCCCACAACCCCGGCCCCTGGGGCGACCACAGCCGCATAGCAGCCCACTGTGCCGAGGCCATCGCCCGCGCCTGCGGGCTGGACGCAGACAAGGCCTATGTGCTGGGGTTGCTCCACGACATCGGGCGGCGGTACGGCAAGCGGCACCTCGGCCATGTCGTAGACGGCTACCGCTACATGCTCTCGCTGGGGTACGACGAGGTGGCGCGGGTCTGCCTGAGTCATTCCTTCAACAACCAGTCGCTGGCCGACTATGTAGGCAGGCGTGACACGACGCCCGAAGAAACGAAAATCATTGCCGACGGACTGGACGGCATGGCCTACGACGAGTACGACAGACTCATCCAGCTCTGCGACTCGCTGGCCGGAGCCGACGGTGTCATGGACATCATCGAGCGGATGGAGGACGTCCGCCGCCGCTACGGCGATTATCCGCAGAACAAGTGGGACATCAACCTCGCCATCAAGGCACATTTTGAGGCGCTTGCCGGGCGTGACATCTACGACATCGTGGGCCAGCCCACGGCCCGCAGGTAAGTCTCTCCCCTCTTTTTGCATTGGAGGTACAGCACCATGCACAAACCCCGCATCATCTTTTTCGACATCGACGGCACCCTCATCGACATGGAGAAAAAGCGTATTACTGAGCGGACACTGGACGCTCTGCGCCGCTTACAGCAAAACGGCATCCTGCTGGCCATCGCCACCGGGCGTTCCCCGCTCATTGTGCCGAAATTCGACGGCGTGGAGTTCGATGTCTTTCTCACCTACAACGGCTCCTACTGCTACGACCGTCGCGGAGATATTTTTGCCAGCCCCATCCCGCCGCAGGATGTGCAGACGCTGATCCAAAACGCCGCAGCGCTTGGTCGTCCGGTGTCGGTTGCAGGACGGACGCAGCTGCTCTCCAACGGGACGGACGACGATTTGACAGCATATTACGCCATCGGCGGACGAGCGCCGGTCATTTCCGATAAGTTCGATGAAGTCTCCCGAGGTGAAGTTTTCCAGCTGCTGATGGGCTGCCGCGAAAGCGACTGGCCCGCCATTCTCAAAGGCACGAGCGGTGCAAAAATCGCCGCCTGGTGGGACAGGGCGGTGGACATCATCCCCATCTCCGGCGGAAAAGGAGCCGGTATCCGGAAAGTTCTGGCCTATTACGGCCTGACGCCCGAGGATGCAATGGCTTTCGGTGACGGCAACAACGATATAGAAATGTTTCAGGCTGTCGGTCACAGCGTTGCCATGGGCAACGCCTCTGCCGATTTGAAAGCCATCGCCAGCGAGGTCTGCGGCACCTGTGCAGAGGATGGTATTTATCACTACTGCAAAGAAAATTGTTTGATTTAAGAAAACAAAAAGAGGCCGCTGTGTTCAACCTCTCCGTCACGGCTTCGCCGTGCCGCCTCCCCTATCGAGGGGAGGCTTTGGCATGGCAGAAAGCCCAATCTCTTCGCCAGAGGCTCCCCTCGGTAGGGGAGCTGTCGAACGAAGTGAGACTGAGAGGTTGCTTTTACAGCGACCTCTTATTTTTTGCTATTTACTTTTCTTCTCGTTCCGCCTTTTCGGCTTCCCGCTGCCGACGCAGTTTCTTGATGCGCTTTTTCTCGCTCTCGACGCGGGGCCAGGGCCACGAGAAGCCCTCGTTCTCCTTGCACCAGCGGGTCAGCGGATAGAACGCAAACGCCAGCCCGAACAGGTACAGCAGGACGTACAGCAGACCCGAAAGGGTTACCAGCGCGTCCAACGCACCAATGAGCGCCATGATGAAGCCAGCTTTCAGGAAAAACAGGCCGTTCTGGCGGCAGTACTCGGGGAAATTTTCGGCCTTGACGGCCTGACGGCCCTGGTCGCCCCAGACCCGTGGATTTTTCATGACCGAATAGCCGTAAAAGACCAGCATCAGGCCACAGGTGAGTTGGAATCCAAAAAACATCTGCGTCGTTCCTCGCTTTATTCTGGTGTGATGGAGTCAGAAGCGTGCTCAGTCGTCGTTGTACTCGCCCAGCAGCGGCTTCATGAAGGGCAGGAAGTCCAGCGTTGCAAAGTAGTCCCGGGGAGTCTCGGCACGGCGGATGAGGCGGTGAGAGCCGTCCTCGCAGAGCAGGACCTCGGCGCTGCGCAGCTTGCCGTTGTAGTTGTAACCCATGGCAGAGCCGTGCGCACCGGTGTCGTGGATATACACGATGTCGCCGATGTCGATTTTGGGCAGCATCCGGTCGATGGCAAACTTGTCGTTGTTCTCGCACAGACCGCCGACCACATCGTACTTGTGGTCGTGGGGTGCGTCTTCCTTGCCCAGCACGGTGATGTGGTGGTAAGCGCCGTACATGGCGGGGCGCATCAGGTTGGCCGCGCAGGCATCCAGACCGATGTATTCCTTATAGATGTGCTTCTCGTGGATGGCAGTAGCCACCAGAGCGCCGTAGGGGCCGGTGGTGAAGCGGCCCATCTCGGTGAAGATGGAGACATCGCCCATGCCGGCGGGGACCAGAATTTCTTCAAACTTCTTGCGGACGCCCTCGCCGATAGCCATGATGTCGTTTTCCGTCTGCTCGGGGCGGTACGGGATGCCGACACCGCCGGACAGGTTGATGTAGGCGATATGCACGCCGGTGGCCTTCTGGACGCGGACAGCCAGCTGGAAGAGGATGCCTGCCAGCTCAGGATAATAGGCGTCAGAGATGGTGTTGGAGGCGAGGAAGGCGTGGATGCCAAAGTTTTTGGCACCCTTTGCGGCCAGCTTCTTGTAGCTGTCGATCATCTGCTCCTCGGTCATGCCGTACTTGGCGTCGCCGGGCTTGTCCATGACCTGGAAGCCCTCTTTGCTCTCGCCCAGCTGGAAGGTGCCGCCCGGATTGTAGCGGCAGAAGATGTTCTCCGGCACACCGGCCACCCGGTCGAGGAAGTCCACCATCGTGGCGTCGTCGAGGTTGATATAAGCGCCCAGCTCGTAAGCCTTCTTCATGTCCTCCACAGGGGTCTGGTTGGAGGAGAACATGATGTCGCTGCCCTCAAAGCCGCACACTTCGCTGAGCATCAGCTCAGTCAGAGAGGAGCAGTCCACGCCGCAGCCCTCTTCCTTCAGGATCTGGAGGATGACGGGGTTCGGCAGAGCCTTGACCGCAAAATACTCGCGGAAGCCCTTGTTCCAGCTGAATGCCTTGTTGATGCGGCGGGCGTTCTCTCGAATGCCCTTCTCGTCATAGACGTGGAAGGGGGTGGGTACGTCCTGAATGATGTCCTGAGCCATCGACTCAGTCAAAAACGGTTTCTTTTCCATGATTGTACATCCCTCTCATATATTTTTACACGGCAAAGATGCCGTGCAGCCAGCGGTTTTACAGCTTGAGGTTCTCGCGGGTGGGGGTAAAGGTAGGCACCATTTTGGCCAACTGCTCCACCACGCTGTCGTCGTTGTGCTCGGCGGCGACGGCCAGCTCCTGGAGCTGCTGGTAGAACTCGCCCAGGTCGATGTTCCGGGGCGGAGCCACGAAGATCTTATTGTGGACGGTGCGGCGCATCTTGTCCTGCTCCTCGTCCATCATCAGCTCTTCGTAGAGTTTTTCGCCGGGGCGCAGACCCACGATCTTAATATCCATGTTCACGCCCGGCTCATAGCCATAGAAGCGGATGAGCTGTTTTGCAAGGTCCATGATCTTGACCGGCTCGCCCATATCCAGCACATAGATGCTGCCGCTCTCGGCCAGCGCACCGGCCTGCAGCACCAGCTGTGCCGCCTCCGGGATGGTCATAAAGTAGCGCTCGATGTTGGGGTCGGTGAGGGTGACGGGGCCGCCCTTTTTGATCTGCGCCTCAAACAGCGGGATGACGCTGCCGTGGCTGCCCAGCACATTGCCGAAGCGGACAGCGACGCACTTCATGTCGGTGTTGCCCGCGAAGGTCTGGATGAGCATCTCACACAAGCGCTTGGTGCAGCCCATGACGCTGGTGGGGTTGACGGCCTTATCGGTGGAGAGCTGCACCAGCCGCTCCACGCCGTGTTCGCTGGCACTGGTGAGCAGATTCTTGGTGCCAAAGACATTGTTCTTGACGGCCTCGGCGGGGCTGATCTCCATCAGCGGGACGTGCTTGTGGGCGGCGGCATGGAACACCACCGTCGGGTGGTACGTCTCAAATACCTCGTCCAGACGGGCCTTGTCCCGGATGGAGCCGACCAGCACCGTGACCGGCACATCACGGCCATACTTCTGCTGCAGTTCCATCAGCAGTTCATAGGCGCAGTTCTCATAAATATCGAAGATAAGCAGTTTTGCAGGCTTGAAGCGCATGACCTGACGGCAGAGCTCACTGCCGATGCTGCCGCCGCCGCCCGTCACCAGAACGGTCTTGCCGGTGAGGTAGCCGGAAATTTTCTCCGTGTCCAGTGTGACTTCCTCACGGGAGAGGAAATCGGCGGTGTTCAGCTCACGGAACGCACCCTGCTGAGGGGTGTCTGCACCCACCAGCTGGGGGTCGCTGAGCATCTGCACGGCGCAGTGGGTGGAGACGCAGAGGTCGATGACGTGGTTCAGGCGGTTTCCCTTCAGGGTCGGGATCGCCACGATGATGGTGTGGATGTTGTAGCGGGTACACAGGTCAGGAATTTCTTCCAGTGTGCCGCGCACCGGGACACCGTGGATGGTCTGGCCCAGCTTGTTGGGGTCATCGTCCACGGCCACGATGACATGGCCGTAGCTGGTGTTGGTCTTGCAGACATTGATGGCCCACGCACCGGCCTCGCCCGCACCCACGATCATGACAGGGCGGTTGGGGTCCTTGCTGGCGTTGCCGCGCAGCCGCTCGCCCAGCGGGTGATTCAGGAAGAGCCGCCAGGCCAGACGGCTCCCGCCGATCAACAGTAAAATGAGCACCGCCGCCATGGCGTTGGCCGAGTTGAAAAGCACGCCGTGGATGAAGCAGCGGTTGACCAGATAGACGATGCCCGTCGGGACGGCGATCATCCCGGCCAGACGGATGAGGTCACGCTCCCCGGCGTACTTCCAAAGGATGGTGTAGAGCCGCCCGGCCAGAAAGCTGAGCAGATAGACCGCCACGATCCAGGGCAAATTCGCGTAGAGCAGGGCGCGGTTATGGGGCCACCAGGAGGCCTCGACAGCGCCGTCTGCGCGCAGCAGCAGGGCGAAATAAAAGCTGAAGGCTACGATGGCTCCGTCCAGCGCCACCAGCAGAGCCCGGCGGGCCAGTACCTGCAGCAGATTTGTTTTCTTTTCCTTCACAGCATATCCTCTTTTGCATCGGGGGCCGGCATCCGAAGATGTCAGCTGCCGTTTTTTATTTCAAGGGCCTATCACCCCATAATATCTTTAGTATTATACTCGATTCTCTTCCCCGTGTCCAGTTATTTCACTTTTTGGACATTTTTCTTATGCCGCCTCTCCCCTGCCGCCACGGCCCGCAGCTCTTCGCCGAGGCCCAGCGGCCACGCCGCCGCAAAGCAGACCGCAGCCATCCCCACGCCGCCCAGCGCTACCGCCGCCAGCTGTAAGGGGGCTCCGCCGGTAAGCCAGTCCGCTAAAAGATGCCGCAGGGCCAGCCCGGCCCCGGCGCTGACGACTCCCGCAAAGCCCGGCGCACCCAGCCACCTCCACAGACGCAGCGGAAGGCCGCAGCTGGACAGCAGCCGCCCCGTGTTGGCGGTGCAGGTGTAGAAGCTGGACAGCAAGATCACAAAAAGAAAGCCCTTCATCCCGAAGCGGGGCAGCAGGAGCAGTACGCCCGCAATGCGGAGACAGGAGTCCCACATGCTGTAGCGGAAGACGGCTTTCTGTTCCCCTACCCCCTTCATAGCACCGTCCACCATGCTCTCGAGGTACATCAGCGGCATGGCCGGGCCGAGGATGACAAGGTAGCTGCCCGCCTCGGCGCTGCCGTAGAGGGCTTCGGCCAGCGGCTGACCCCACACCCAGAACGCCGCTCCTGCCAGCGCCGAGAAATAGCCGGTGAGCCGGAGCATCCTGTCGATGAGAGCCGCCAGCCGCCCGCTCTGCCCCCGGAGGTGGGCCTGAGTGATCTCGGGCATCAGCAGGACGGAAAGGCTCCCCAGCAGTCCGAAGGGAAAGGTCAGCAGAGGCAGGGCCATCCCCTTGAGGCTGCCGTACTGGGCCACGGCTTCGGCACGCCCGCCGGAAAATTGCAGATAGACTGCCAGACAGGCCGGCACCAGCATATTCTCCGCAGTGTGGAGAGCGCTGGCGAGACAACGTCCTCCCTCCACCGGCCAGAGAATGTCCCAGAGGCGCTTTCCCGGCTCCTGCGGGCAGCAGGCAGGCCGCGCACCGAAGCAGCGGCGGGCCTCTTTGCGGTAAAAAAGTGCCATCAGCCCGGTGCTGACGGCCTCGCTGACCGCCGTTGCGCCCAGCACTGCCGTGCAGCGCCCGCCCACGTCCCAGCCGAGGACGTCGGCCCGCTCCAGCGCAAAGTAGACGATGCCGATGCGGACGGTCTGTTCGGCCAGCTGGCTCAGGACGTTTGGCTCCACCTGCCGCCGGGCGATGAAAAAGCCCCGCAGTACCGACGACACCGCCATCCACGGCAGACCCAGCGACGAGACACGCAGCGCCCCCGCTGCCCGGACATCACCCAGCCACCATTTTGCGGCGAGACCCGCCAGCCCGAACTGCGCCGCCAGCGCCAGCATGCCCAGCCCGACCCCCGCCAGCAGGAGACGGTGAAGCATCCCCCGGGCCTCCGCCGGGCTGCGGGCCAGCTCTTCGGCCATCAGGCGGGTGGCCGCCACCGAGACGCCCGCCGTCGCCAGCGTGACGAAGAGTGAATAGACCGCCAGCACCAGCTGGTACAGTCCCATCCCCTCGCCGCCCAGAGCGTTCGCCAGCCAGATGCGCAGCCCCATGCCCGCCAGACGGAGCAGGATGTCCGCCCCGGTCATCAGGGCTGCGTTTTTCAGATAGCTCTGCCGCACAGCGCACCCCTCCCTTTCCCCAGTGTATCTTTTTATAGATATGTAAACTGCTCTGAGAAATATGAGCGGGGCCGTGGGTTGTTTCTTTCCCAGTTTTATGATATGATATATATTGTATCTGGCGGGAATGTTCTGCCAGACCGGATCTAAGAATGCAAGGAGGAAGCGCACCCCCGGTACCACGGCCGTGCGCAACGAGACAATGAGCGAAGAATGTACCCATGACTGCTCCAACTGCGGGGCAGCCTGTTCTTCCCGCGATGCTGCGCCCCAGCATGACGCACCCAACCCCAATAGCAGCGTCAAGAAGGTCATCGGCGTCGTATCCGGCAAGGGCGGCGTCGGCAAGAGCATGACCAGCGCCCTGCTGGCCTGTGCAATGGCACGCCGCGGCTACCACTGCGGCATCCTCGACGCCGACATCACCGGCCCGTCCATCCCCAAGCTGTTCGGCATCCATGGTCGCGCCATGGCCGACGACAAGGGCTGCTGGCCCATCCAGAGCCGGATGGGCATCGACGTCATGAGCATCAACCTGCTGGTGGAGAACGAGGAAGACCCCGTCGTCTGGCGCGGCCCCGTCATCGCCGGTGCGGTCAAGCAGTTCTGGACCGATGTGGTCTGGAAAGACGTTGATTTCCTGTTCGTGGATATGCCTCCGGGAACCGGTGACGTCCCTCTGACCGTCTTCCAGAGCCTGCCCGTGGACGGCATCGTCGTCGTGGCAAGCCCGCAGGAGCTGGTGAGCATGATCGTGGCCAAGGCCGTGAACATGGCCGAGATGATGAAGGTGCCGATGCTGGGCATCGTCGAGAACATGAGCTATATCGTCTGCCCCGACTGCGGCAAGCACATCAATGTGTTCGGCGACAGCCATGTGGACGAGGTGGCCGCAAAGCATCACCTGCCCGTTCTGGCCAAATGCCCCATCGACCCGCAGCTGGCTGCGCTGTCCGACGCCGGCATGATCGAGACCTACGGCGGACAGTTCCTCGAGGGTGCCGCTGACGCCTGCGAGAAGCTGCTGAAGTAAGACTTTTCCTCCCTGCACTGCCTGTTCCGGGCCGGTGCAGGGATTTTTTGTTTCTTTACAAAAGCAGGTTTTATCGCCGTTTTTTGATGTGTCCCGTCTTTTTCGTGAAGTGCATTCATCTTTTCCATTGTATTTTGAAAGATTTTCCGGTTTTTGCGGGGCGGGCCATCTTGTAAATCAGCAGATAAAGCTTTATAATAGCAAAGTGGTCAGAGGCTTATCCGCCCCGCCGTGGGAAACGGGAAAGACGGAGCCTCCACACAATAGAGATAAGGGAAAAGGAGTATATCATTATGCTGACGAATGAATATCTGAAGCGTGTCTACGAGGGCCTGGAAAAGCGCAATGCCAACGAGCCCGAGTTCCTGCAGGCTGTCCGCGAGGTGCTGGAGAGCATCCAGCCCGTCGTGGAGAAGCATCCCGAGTACGAGAAGGCCGCCCTCATCGAGCGTCTGGTCGAGCCTGAGCGCATCATCACCTTCCGTGTACCCTGGGTCGATGACCAGGGCAAGGTCCAGGTGAACCGCGGCTACCGCGTCCAGTTCAACAGCGCCATCGGCCCCTACAAGGGCGGCCTGCGCTTCCATCCTTCTGTCAATCAGGGCATCCTGAAGTTCCTCGGCTTCGAGCAGACCTTCAAGAACAGCCTGACCACCCTGCCCATGGGCGGCGGCAAGGGCGGCTCTGACTTCGACCCCCACGGCAAGAGCGACATGGAAGTCATGCGCTTCTGCCAGAGCTTTATGACCGAGCTGTACCGCCACATCGGCCAGTTCGTGGACTGCCCCGCCGGTGATATTGGCGTCGGCGGCCGCGAGGTCGGCTATATGTTCGGCCAGTACAAGCGTCTGACCAACAGCTTCCAGGGCGGTATGCTCACCGGCAAGGGCCTGACCTTCGGCGGTTCTCTGGCCCGTACCGAGGCTACCGGCTACGGCCTGTGCTACTTCACCGCTGAGGCTCTGAAGTGCATGCGCAACGACAGCTTCGAGGGCAAGACCGTGGTCATCTCCGGCTCCGGCAATGTCGCCATCTACGCCTGCGAGAAGGCCACCCAGCTGGGTGCCAAGGTCGTCACCATGTCCGACTCCAACGGCTATGTCTACGACCCCAACGGCATCGATCTGGCCTACGTCAAGGATCTGAAGGAAGTCCGCCGCGGCCGCATCAAGGAGTATGCTGAGACCCACAAGGATGCGACCTACGTTGCTGACTGCACCAAGGTCTGGACTGTCCCCTGCGACATCGCCCTGCCCTGCGCTACCCAGAACGAGATCAACAAGGAGTCCGCAGAGGCTCTGGTGAAGGGCGGCTGCACCGTGGTCTGCGAGGGCGCTAACATGCCCAGCACTCCCGAGGCCATCGAGGTCTACCTGTCCAACGGCATCCTGTACGGACCCGCAAAGGCTTCCAACGCCGGCGGCGTGGCCACCTCCGGTCTGGAGATGAGCCAGAACTCCGAGCGTCTGAGCTGGAGCTTCGAAGAGGTCGATGCAAAGCTGAAGGGCATCATGGAGGGCATCTTCCACGCTTCCTACGATGCATCCGTGGCCGCCGGCTCCGAGGGCAACCTGATGGTCGGTGCAAACTGCGCCGGCTTCCTGAAGGTCGCTACCGCCATGATGGCTCAGGGCATCACTTACTAAACTTTTTCCAAATCGTTCCAGAGGGCTGCACCCACACCGGGTGCGGTCCTTTTGTTTTGCCCGCCTGTCTGCATAACTGTCTGCTGTCCCGCTCATACTCCTTTCATCAAACGAAAAGAGGTTTTTGCATGGACGAAATGATGTTCTGTTATCAATGTGAGCAGGCGGCAAACTGCACGGCCTGCACCGGAAAAGCGGGTGTCTGCGGCAAATCAGCCGAGACAGCCGACGCGCAGGACAAGCTCACCGGGGCACTCATCGGCTTTGCCACCCTGCTGCTGGACATCGGCAGACCCATCCAGCCCCCGCAGGCACTTCTGCTGACGGAAGGATTGTTCACCACCATCACCAATGTTGATTTCGATCCCCAGACGGTGGCGCAGCTGACCGATAAGGTCTGGAAGGCCAAGCAGGAAGCCTTTGACTCGGCCAGCCCTGCACCTGCACCAGTGTCCGACTACGATATGCAGAAGCTGTGGCAGGAGCCGGACCCCGACCGGAAGAGCCTGTGCTCCTTTGTCCTCTTTGGGCTGCGCGGCATGGCGGCTTACTCCTACCACGCGCGGGTGCTGGGCTATACCGATGGCGAGATCGACCTGTTTTTCTGCACGGCGCTGCGGGCCATCGCACAGGAGCGGGACAAGGACAAGCTCTTCCAGCTGGTGGAGGACACCGGGCGGATGGCCTACCGGGTCATGGCTGAGCTGGACAAGGCCAACACCGGCGCGTTTGGCGACCCGGAGCCGGTGGAGGTGCCCCTGACCATCGAGAAAGGGCCTTTCATCGTCATCTCCGGCCACGACCTCTACGACGCCAAGTGCCTGTTGGAGCAGACCGAAGGCAAGGGCATCAATGTCTACACCCACTCCGAGATGCTGCCTGCCCACGGCTACCCGGAACTGAAAAAGCGCTTTCCCCACCTGAAAGGCAATTTTGGCACCGCATGGCAGAACCAGCAGCGGGAGTTTGAGGACATCCCTGCGCCGGTGCTCTTCACCACCAACTGCATCATGCCCCTCCGGCCCAGCTATGCCGACCGGGTATTCACCACCTCTGTCGTCTCCTATCCCGGCGTCACCCACATCGGGGAGGACCGGGATTTTTCGCCGGTCATCGCCAAGGCGCTTGAGCTGGGCGGCTACCCGGAGGACACCCTCATCCCGGGCATGAACGGCGGCAGTGTGGTCACCACCGGGTTTGCCCACCATGCCGTACTGAGCCATGCGGAGGAGATCGTCCAAGCCGTCCACGAGGGTGCCATCCGGCACTTTTTCCTCATCGGCGGCTGCGACGGCACCCGCCCCTCCCGCCGGTACTACACGGATTTCGCCAAGCTGACCCCGCCCGACACCGTCATCCTGACACTGGCCTGCGGCAAGTTCCGCCTCAACGACCTGCCGCTGGGCACGGTGGCCGGTCTGCCCCGCATCCTCGATGTGGGCCAGTGCAACGACGCCTACAGTGCCATCCGGATCGCGCTGGGTCTGGCCGAAGCTTTTGACTGCTCGGTCAACGAGCTGCCCCTCTCCATCATCCTCTGCTGGTTCGAGCAGAAGGCGGTCTGTGTGCTGATGGCCCTGCTGGCGCTGGGCATCCGGGGCATCCGTCTCGGCCCCACCCTGCCCGCCTTCCTCTCCCCCGGGGTGGCCGCTGTTTTGCAGGAGAAGTATGACCTCCGGCCCATCACCACGCCGGAGGACGATCTTGCCGCCTGTCTGGGCGGTTCGTAAGCGTCACATTAACAAAAGCCCCCGGCACGATGCGGAACGTGCCGGGGGCTTTTCGTACAAAGCGGAGGGATGCGGAAGCTCTCCGCCTTGGGAGGTTGGTTATTTAGTGGAGCAGCTCGTTGTGTGCAAAGCCGCCCACCGTCAGCTCTGCGCTCTCACCGGAGTGGGTGAGGGTAAAGAGGGTGTTATCCACGCCCAGAGACAGCATACTGTCGATGTTCAGGGCGGTCTCACGGAGCTGGGTGCGGAACACGAGGGTGTTCACGCCCTGCGCCTTCAGCTCCTTCAGGTTGCCCAGGCAGCCGGAAAGCACCGCATTCTCGGCTGGCACTGCAATAATATACCGGCCATCGGCCATGGAGGTCTCGTAGGCCCCTGCCCCGGTAACGGTCAGGGTGACAGCGGAGGAGCTGCCGTTGCTCTCGGGTACCAGCATAGGCACAACGTCCCGCTTCTCGGTCTCATCACAAGTCTCGCACTTGTAGATGGTGTAGCCCTCGGAGGTGTAGGTGGGGGCGACCACCTCTTTAACTACGGTAAAGTGGTGTTCACCGGTAGCAGATATTTCGTCACGCTTCGTTTCGCCGCAGGCGGAGCACTTATACTCGGTGTATCCGCCTGCGACACAGGTTGCGTCCTGGTGCTTACTCTGCACCCAGGTATGGTCTTTTTTGCCAATACGCTCCATTTCTTCTGCGCCACACTTGCTACACTTCTTCAGCTTGTAGCCCTCGCTGGTGCAGGTGGCCTCTTTCACAACGTCGCTATCGGTGTATTGATGCACATGGCCCGAGTCCACCTTATTTACAGTGCCGGTAACATTCTCCTCACTCCCAACGGCAGCACCATCTTTCTCTTTGCCCTTGCCGCCCTGAGCGGTCACACTGCCGCCGGTAACCTTCACTGTGCCATATTCATTAAACCCATCGCCGCCGGTTTTGCTTCCCGCACCACCAACAGCCACGACAGTGCTGCCGGAGATCGTTGCACTTTGCACACCGCTACCGCCGGTCTCTCCGGTTCCGCCCTGTGCTATCACAGTGCCGCCGCTTATGCTCATTGAAGACAAGCGGAGACCAAATCCACCTAAACTTTTGCCATTTCCGCCGGTGGCTTTTACCGTTCCGCCAGTGATTGCAGTCTTAACCCCGCTCACATTAATAAAATCATCGCCGCCGACTCCGTAGCCAGCTTCCAGAAGACCACCTAAAGTTCCGTCCCCGATGGCACTGCCTCCGGTCGCCTCAACGATGCCTCCGGAGATCTCAGTCGTCAAAATTCCCGAGCCTGCTGCAAAATAGGGCGCATTTCCGCTTGCACTGGATTCAAACACCACATCGCCGCCCTTTGCAACGATTGTACCGCCTGCGATCACGGCTCCATCAATACCTAATCCTGCTACTATAGTACCCGATGTGCCCGCATAAGAGTCATCTACCACGATTGTTCCGCCTGTGGCGATCAACGTACCATCGTTGCCATCGTCCGTAATGGTCGTTTTACCCATTTCGCTTTTGAGACCTGCTCTTGCACGGGTAGCGTAATATTCATTCTGTACCGTCCCCGTTCCACCGGTCAGCTCATTCTTACCGTCCAGCTCCAGCGTCACATTGCCGGTGCCGGAAACGGTCACAGCGCTCTTGTTTGTATCCCCTGCATCCACCTTCAGGTCACGGAGGATGACCTTCAGAGCATCGGCAGATTTATTGATGATTTTCACCACATTGCGGGCGGCTTCCTGAGCCTTTTCGGTAAGGGAGGTGGGGGCGTTGGTGTCCTCGTAGGTCTTCTCCTCAGCGGCCTTTTTCTCCTCAGCCTTCTGCTCCGCAGCAGGCTTGGCGGCAGGCTTTGCGGCCTCCTTCTGGGCCTCGGGGTCATACTGGCCGTACTCGATCACCTGATCGGAGGTCTTTTCGGTCTGCTCCGGCTCCTGAGAGTCGGCGGGCTTCTCCTGAGTCTCCTTCTCCTGGGCCTGCTTCTCCTCGTCCTCCGGGGCCAGCAGCTCCAGAGAGCCGGGCTCCTGGGCCTGCTCCTCGGTCTTGCCGGTCTTCTCAGCCTCAGCGGTGTCCTCGCCGGTCTTTTCAACCTCGGAGGTGTTTTCGCCGGACTTTTCGGCCTCGGAGGTGTTCTCTTCCTCTGCGTTCTGGCTCTCGGTGGGCTTGGTGTTGTCGCCGGTGATGGTGACATCATTACCCTCTTTTCCGTCGCTGAAATCGTTCGTCTTCTCAACGCCGCCAACCTTGATGGTCACTTTTGCGCTGCCGTTATCGTCTACCTGCGTGATCTCAACATCGCCATCCACCTTAGACATATCGATGTTGAAACCGGCCGATGCCGGTAGCGCCGCAGCTGACACCGCCATGCTGAGCGCCAGCACAGCTGCCGCCGTGCGCTTCATTGTTTTCCGTAACCGCATAATTTTTACCTCCTGTTTCGTGGTTTTTTGCTTCTTCTATTTTACCCCCCCCCCCTACCGTTTTTTCAATAGATTTTGTCAACAATCTTTCGGACGAATATTTGTCATTTCTCATAAAAAGGCCGCTGCGCCACATCTTCCGTGCAGCAGCATGAGCGATTTGTCCATCGACCCATCGGAAAGCGCGGCCTTGATAAGCCATACTTTTTCCCACCGGGCGTGTCTGTTTTGAACAAGAAAAAAGAGGGCCGGTGTACCCACATTTGGTGCAGCTGTCACTTGAATCTTTTTCAACACCTTTGTATAATATTCTTGTTATCCGGAACAAGGGCGTTCCAGATGAGTCTTCGCCGACCCATCTGGGACGCCTTTTCTTTTTACCGGCATTAAGAGGGACTCTGCGGAATGCGCCGCCGAGGTGGACCGCTATCTGATGGGTTACACCAATCTGTGACCCCCCTCCCTCCTATTTATGACATTCTCTTTCCTATCCTAAACAGAAACGGGAGCTTTCCTTTACCGGGAGGTTCCCGTTTCTGCATTTCGCCGCTTTCATTTTCACAAATTTTTCACGGTTAGCGCATCCTACCCGCTTGAAACAGATACCCCTAAGTGGTAAAATCAGAGTGCCGGAAGATTTACCCCCACAGGGTACATCTCCTCTTCACACTGATACACCCGGAAAGGAGTCATCTGCTATGACTGATGCTGAAAAAAAGCCCTGCTGCGCCACTGAGCCTGCCGAAAAGGACACTGCTCCCTCCTGCTGCCGCCACAAGGACCGTACCCCTGAGGAGTACCGCGCCCTTGCCAACCGGCTGAGCCGCATCGAGGGCCAGGTGCGCGGCATCCACACGATGCTGGACAAGGACGTCTACTGCGCCGATATTCTGGTGCAGGTGGCTGCGGTGAACGCTGCACTGAACGGCTTTTCCAAAGAGCTGCTGAGCCAGCACGTCCGCACCTGCGTAGCCGACGATTTGAGAGCCGGCGGGACGCAGAAGCTGGACGAACTGCTGCAGCTGCTGCCCCGGCTCATGAAATGACCCCGTTCCGGGCATCCTATAAGAGGGAAAGGAATCCGCAATGGAACAATACAATGTCACGGGCATGAGCTGCGCGGCCTGCTCTGCCCGGGTGGAAAAGGCCGTGAAGAAGGTGCCGGGCGTCACGAGCTGCTCGGTGAGCCTTCTGACAAACTCCATGGGCGTGGAAGGCACAGCCTCCCCCGCCGCCATCCTCTCGGCGGTGCAGGAGGCTGGCTACGGCGCAAGCCCGAAGAATGCCTCTGCCAGTAAGACTTCGGACGCCAGCACCGACCTCGATGCGCTGGCTGACCACGAGACACCGAAGCTCAAGCGCCGCCTCATCGCCTCGCTGGGCTTCCTGCTGGTGCTGATGTACTTCTCTATGGGCCACATGATGTGGGGCTGGCCCCTGCCCCACTGGTTCGACGGCAACCACGTCGCCATGGGCCTTGTCCAGCTGCTTCTGGCGGGCATCGTCATGGTCATCAACCAGAAGTTCTTCATCAACGGCTTCAAGGGCCTTATCCACGGCGCACCCAACATGGATACGCTGGTGGCCCTCGGCTCCATGGCAAGCTTCGTGTGGAGCACTTATGCCCTCTTCGCCATGACCCGCGCTCAGGTGGACGGCAACGACGAGCTCGTCATGCACTATATGATGGAGTTCTACTTCGAGTCTGCCGCCATGATCCTGACCCTCATCACGGTGGGCAAGATGCTGGAAGCCCGCTCCAAGGGCAAGACCACCGACGCCCTCAAGAGTCTGATGAAGCTGGCCCCCAAGACCGCCACGCTGGTGCGGGACGGCGCGGAAGTGACCGTGGCCATCGCCGACGTGCAGAAGGGCGACGTCTTTGTGGTCCGCCCCGGCGAGAATATCCCGGTGGACGGCGTGGTGCTGGAAGGCACCAGTGCAGTCAACGAGAGCGCCCTGACCGGCGAGAGCATCCCGGTGGACAAGGCCGTCGGCGACAAAGTCAGCGCCGCCACCACCAACCAGTCGGGCTTCCTCCGCTGCGAGGCCACCCGCGTGGGCGAGGATACCACGCTGGCTCAGATCATCAAGATGGTCAGCGATGCCGCCGCCACCAAAGCTCCTATCGCCAAGATCGCCGACACCGTGTCGGGCTTCTTCGTCCCGGCGGTCATCTCCATCGCCGTCGTGACCACCATCGTCTGGCTGCTGCTGGGCCATGAGCTGGGCTATGCGCTGGCCCGCGGCATCTCCGTGCTGGTCATCAGCTGCCCCTGCGCACTGGGCCTTGCAACACCTGTGGCTATTATGGTGGGCAATGGCCTCGGCGCAAAAAACGGCATCCTCTTCAAGACTGCCGCCTCGCTGGAAGCCGCAGGCCGCACCCAGATCGTGGCGCTGGACAAGACCGGCACCATCACCGAGGGCGCACCCCGTGTCACCGATCTGCTGCCTGCCGAGGGCGTCACCGAGACGGAGCTTCTGACGCTGGCCGCAGCGCTGGAAAGCCGCAGCGAGCACCCTCTGGCAAAGGCAGTTCTGGCCGACGCCGAGGCAAAGGCCATCACTCCCCCGGAAGTCACTGACTTCGCGGCCCTGCCGGGCAACGGTCTGGCGGCCAAGCTGGACGGCATGGACATCTATGCCGGCAATGCCGCCTTCATCCAGACCAAGCTCACCCTGCCCGCCGCACTGGCACAGCAGGCTGAAAAGCTGGCCGCCGAGGGCAAGACTCCCCTCTTCTTCGGCGGCGCAGGCCGTCTGCTGGGCGTTATCGCCGTGGCCGACACCATCAAGGAGGACAGCCCCGAAGCCATCCGTCAGCTGCAGAACATGGGCATCCGGGTCGTGATGCTCACCGGCGACAACCAGCGCACCGCCGACGCCATCGGCAGGCAGGCGGGCGTGGACGAGGTCATCGCGGGCGTCCTGCCCGACGGCAAGGAGGCCGTCATCCGCCAGCTGCAGGCCAGCGGCAAGGTGACCATGGTGGGCGACGGCATCAATGACGCCCCCGCCCTCACCCGTGCCGACACCGGCATTGCCATCGGCGCAGGCACCGACGTGGCCATCGACGCCGCCGACGTCGTGCTGATGAACTCGAAGCTCTCGGACGTGCCTGCGGCCATCCGCCTCAGCCGCGCCACCCTGCGGAACATCCACGAGAACCTGTTCTGGGCATTCATCTACAATATCATCGGCATCCCGCTGGCGGCTGGTCTGTTCATCCCCTTCGGCCTGACCCTGAATCCTATGTTCGGTGCTGCTGCCATGAGCCTGTCCAGCTTCTGCGTCGTGAGCAACGCCCTGCGGCTGAACCTGTTCGATCTGCACAGCACCAGGCACGACCACAAAACCGCTTCTCCCGCTGCTGCCCCGGTGCAGTCTGCGGCTGAAAATAACAAAAAATCGGACGCCGAAGCGCCCGAAGTCAAAACGGAGGATCATACCATGAAGAAGACCCTGAAAGTGGAAGGCATGATGTGCGGCCACTGCGAAGCCCGCGTGAAGAAGGCTCTGGAAGCCCTGCCCGAGGTGGACGAGGCTGTCGTGAGCCACGAGGCCGGCACCGCCATCGTCACCCTGAACGCCGAGGTCGCCGACGACGTGCTCAAGAACGCCGTCGAGGCACAGGACTACAAGGTCACCGGCATCCAGTAAGCTGTAAAATGCAGAAAAGCCAGCGCACGGAATGTGCGCTGGCTTTTGTTGTTACTGTAAGCCTCTCCCCTTGGGAGAGGTGTCACCGAAGGTGACGGAGAGGGCAAGCCCGGTATAAAAGAGTTTCCGCACAGCGATAAGCAAGCCCTTTGTCAGAGCGATGCTATCGCCGCGCCTGCGATTTTCCGTCAACATCCTTGCCCTCTCAGGCGCTTGCGCGCCAGCTCTCCCAAAGGGAGAGCCTGAAAGAGGTTACGGAGTCAGACGGTTGGGGCCGCGGAACAGGAACTCGGCGTCCTTGATGGACTGGCCGCAGAGCAACATGGTCAGACGGTCGATGCCCAGACCGAAGCCGCCGTGCGGAGGGCAGCCGTACTGGAAGAACTCCAGATAGAACTTGACATCCTCGGCCAGGCCCTTCTCCTCTGCCTGCTTCTTCAGCACGTCGTAGCGATGCTCACGCTGTGCGCCGGTGGTGATCTCCACGCCGCGCCAGATGAGGTCGTAGCCCTGCGGCACGCCGTTCTCGTCGCGCATGTGGTAGAAAGCACGCTTCTCAGCGGAGTAGTCGGTGATGAACAGGAACTCGTGGCCGTAGTGCTTCTTGACCCAGTCGTAGCTCAGGCGCTCGGCCTCGGTGGTCAGGTCGCCCTTCTCGCTCTCATCGACCGTGTAGCCGAACTCCTCTTCCAGACCCTTGTACAGGTCGGCCAGCTTGACCACAGGGAACGGAGTGGTGGGGACGACGACTTCCAGACCAAACAGCTCCTTGATCTGCTCGCCGTACTGCTCCTTGACGGCCTTCAGGCCGGCAGTCAGAAGCTCTTCCTCCATCTTCATGACGTCCTTGTAAGAGGTGATATAGCTGAACTCAAGGTCGAAGCCGGAGAACTCGGTGGAGTGCTTGTTGGTGTAGCTCTTCTCCGCGCGGAAGACGGGGCCGGTCTCGAAGATGCGCTCGAAGCCGGCGGCCATGGCCATCTGCTTATAGAACTGAGGGCTCTGGGCCAGATAGGCGTTGCGGTCGAAGTAGTCCACCTTGAACACCTCAGAGCCGCTCTCGCTGGCGGCAGCGATGAGCTTCGGGGTGTGGATCTCGATGAAGCTGCGCTCGAGCAGGAACTGACGCATGGCGTTGACGAAGCAGCTCTGTGCCTTGAACATCAGCTGGTTCTCATCGGTGCGCAGGTCGATCCAGCGGTAGTCGATGCGCTGGTCGATGCTGGAACGCTCCACAGCCTTCTTCTTCTTGGTGGCGGCGATCTCCTTGCGGACGATGGGCAGCGCGTCGGCGATGCTCTCGATCTCGATGGACTCGGGGATCATCTCGATGCCGCCCATCTTGACGTAGTCGTTCTCCATCACCTTGCCGGTGACGGTGATGACAGAGTCCGGGGTCAGCTTGTCGATGGTGTCCACCAGCTCGGGGTGGTCCTCCTTCTCGACGGTGATCTGAAGTTTGCCGGTAATATCCTTCAGCACGATGAAGGCCATATATTTGCTGTTGCGCAGGTTCTCGATAAAGCCCTGCACCTTGACCGTGCTGCCAATTTCCTTTTGTACCTCATTGATATAGGTGCGTTCCATGGAAATCCTCCTTCTGTGTCTTGTGTACTGTTTTATTATACGCTTTTCGGGGGATAAATCAAGAGAAAGGACGAATCACTTTCCTTCTTCGTGCAGCGTCCCGGTGCCGCCCTCCACCACGCCGTCGTGGTCGGCCACAGCCCTGATGGTGCCGAAGAAGCATTTGACGTCCAGCCAGAAGCTCATATGCTCCACATACCAGCCGTCCAGCTTCGCTTTCTCCGTGATCTCCAGCTCGTCGCGGCCATGGATCTGCGCCCAGCCGGTCAGGCCGGGGCGGACGTCGTTTGCGCCGTACTTGTCCCGTTCGGCCAGCAGGTCGTACTGGTTCCAGAGGGCCGGGCGCGGACCGATGACTGCCATGTCGCCCACAAGGATATTCCACAGCTGGGGCAGCTCGTCCAGACTGGTCTTGCGCAGGAAACGGCCCACCCGGGTGATATACTGCTCCGGGTCGTGGAGCAGATGGGTGGGCATGTCGTGGGGGGTGTCGATGCGCATGGTGCGGAATTTCAGGATGTTGAAATAGCTCTTATGGATGCCCACCCGCTTCTGCTTGAAGAACACCGGCCCCGGCGAGTCCAGCTTGATGGCAAGGCAGAGCAAAAGCAGCAGCGGCGACAGCACCAGCAGCCCACAGGCCGACAGCACCACGTCCAGCAGCCGCTTGATTCCTTTTTGATACATGATGGTTCTCCCTTTTATTCCTAGAATATACTTATTATATACCATTTTCCCCTGCCCAAACAAGCCCCGGGCCGCATTCCCGGGCGAAAATGCTGGTTTTGTTGTATCGTTCTGACGGTTTTCTCTCTTGCTCCGCCGGGCCGGACGGCGTACCATAGACATAAGATCATCTGAGAGGAGCACTCTGTTTATGATACAGCGTTTTGTCATCGGGAAGCCTTTTCCCACCGAGAGCGTCGTGCTGGACCTGCCCGCCGAGACCGGCCCCGTGCCTTACCTGACACCGGACGGCGATGGCTGGCAGTATGTCATGCAGGAGAAGGACATCGTCTATGGCTTGGGCGAGATTCCCCGGGGCCTCAACAAGCGCGGCTGGCACTACGAGACGAACAACACCGACGAGAGTGAGCACGGCGAAAACCGGCTTTCCTACTACGCCGCCCACAATTTCCTGCTCATCTCCCCTGCCGACGGCAGCGGATGCATCGGCGTCTTCGTCGATTTCCCGGGCAAAGTGAGCTACGACATCGGCTATACCCGCCACGACACCCTCCGCTTCGCCACGGCAGAGCCGAACTATGCGCTCTACCTCATCACAGCCCCTACAGCGGCAGAGGTCGCAAAGAGATTCCGGCAGCTCTTCGGCCCCAGCTATATCCCGCCCAAGTGGGCGTTTGGTCTGGCCCAGAGCCGCTTCGGCTACAAGACGGAGGCCGACATCCGGGAGGTGGCCGCGCAGTACAAGGCCAACGGCCTGCCGCTGGACATGATCTGCATGGATATTGATTACATGCAGTCCTACGCTGATTTTACCATCGACAAGGCCCGCTTCCCCGACCTCGGCAAACTTGCCGCCGACCTGAAAGCCGAGGGCATCCGGCTCGTCCCCATCATCGACGCAGGCATCCGCTGCGACGACAATGACCCCGTCTGCTGCGAGGGCCTCGAGAAGGGCTATTTCTGCACAAAAGAAGACGGCACGCCCTTTGTGGCGGCGGTCTGGCCCGGCAAGGCCTACTTCACCGACTTTCTCCGTCCCGAGGCCCGGGCGTGGTTCGGCAGGCAGTACAAGGTGCTCACCGACCTCGGCATCGAGGGTTTCTGGAACGACATGAACGAGCCTGCCCTCTTCTACTCCCCTGAACGGCTGAAAGCCTTCTTCGAGAATGCCGCCGCCCTGAGCCGGAAGGATAACCTTGACCAGAACGATTTCTTCGGGCTGGTGCGCTCAGTGATGGGCCTGATGAATGCCCCCGAGGACTACCGCAGTTTCTACCACGATACCGCTGCCGGGCGGGTGCGCCACGACCGCGTCCACAACCTCTACGGCGGCTGCATGACCCGTGCTGCCGGCGAGGCGTTCCAGACCCTGCGTCCCGGCCAGCGCACCCTGCTCTACTGCCGCAGCAGCATCATCGGCGCCCACCGTTGGGGCGGGATCTGGCTGGGCGATAATCACTCCTCGTGGAGCCAGCTGCTGGCCAACATCCAGATGATGCCTGCCGTCCAGATGTGCGGCTTCCTCTACAGCGGTGCCGACCTCTGCGGTTTCAGTGAGGACACCACCCCAGATCTGGCGCTCCGTTGGCTCGAGTTCGGATTGTTCACACCTCTCATGCGCAACCACGCCGACGCCGAGAGCCGAGAGCAGGAATTTTACCGCTTTACCGATGTTCTGCCCGCCATCCGCAATATGCTGGATCTGCGGTATGCCCTCCTGCCCTACCTCTACAGTGAGTTCATGAAAGCCGCGCTTGAGGACGCACCTTACTTCCGGCCTTTGGCTTTTGACTACCCTGCCGACCCCGACGCCCGGGAGGTGGACGACCAGCTGCTTCTTGGCGAGGGCCTGATGGTCGCACCCGTCCACACCCAGAACGCCCATGGCCGGACGGTCTATCTGCCTGAGGCGATGAAGATGCTGCGTCTGCGCAGCGTCTCCGACTACGACGAGGAAGTTCTGCCCGCCGGGCGGCACTATCTGTCCTGCGGACTTGACGAGGTGCTGCTCTTCATCCGTCCGGGCCACACCGTACCGGTGGCACAGCCCGCCGCCAACACCGCCCAGCTGGACGATACGGCCCTCACCTTCTGGCGCTTCGCGCCCGACGGCCAGCCTGCGCCCTACCGGATGTATACCGACGACGGCGTGACCACCGATCACAACAGGCCCGAACACTGGCGCATCGTCGGACAATAACGCAAAAACACCCGGAAGCATCTCCGGGTGTTTTTTGGTATTACAGGTATGCGACCGTCTCGGACAGGGGCTTTCTCGAGCCGTGGTTTGCCAGCGGCCCTGCGCCCTCTGCGGCATAGCCGAGGTCGAGGATCATCAGGACCTCTTCATTTTCCGGCAAGCCCAGTTCCTTGGCCAGCTCATCCGGATCGAAGAAGTTGAGCCAGCAGCTGTCCACACCTGCGTTGGCGGCGGCCAGCATCAGGTGGGTCGCCACGATGGCGGCATCCTCCATGCCGGAGTCCCGCTTTCCGCCGGGATAAGTAAAGACGCTGTTTTTATCGAAGGCCACAACAAGGCAGGTAGGCGCGCCATAGCGGCAGGGCGTCATCTTGTCGAGCTTTGCCAGGCTTTCTTCCGACTGCAGCACATAGATGCGCTGCTCCTGAGAATTCTTGGCGGTCGGGGCCAGCCGCCCCGCTTCCAGGATCTCCGTCAGCTTCTCGGCTTCTACCTTACGTGTGCTGAAATTCTTGCAGGAATAACGCTCTGCAACGACCTTAGTAAATTCCATAACCGTTGTCCTCCTGACTTTGGGTGATAGACTTTTTATGTACAGAAGTCTCAGCATTATTGTAACACGCTTTTTCTCTGAGAGCCACTGTTATTTTTACGAAAGTATCTGCCGTTTTTATAAGAAACAGCGCGGCAGAGCCACCCGGCCATTCCCCGCAGGCCGCCTGAGTGAAAAGTCCTTGACAAATCCTTCTAAAAGAGTTACACTGTTCTCGTTCTGAAAAACAATATGGGCCTATAGCTCAGTTGGGAGTGCAAGCGTATCGCTTTTGTGCCCCACAGAGTTGTGGGCATTCAAATGGGGAGTATGTCGGTTGGTCGCCCAATCGAGTCACGCCCCTAAATATGGGCCTATAGCTCAGCTGGGAGAGCGTTCGGTTCGCATCCGAGAGGTCAAGGGTTCGAATCCCTCTAGGTCCACCAATTTGCCGCATCGTTTTGTACGATGCGGCGTTTTTTATGGCCAAAAAACTTTGGCGGACCGTGCCGGACTCCGAACCCTGAAGTCGGATGCGAACCGGGCGGGGTCATCAATGTACTTTTTGAAAATCCATCGCTTTCACGTCTCTTTCTTTGCATTTTGCAGAGTTCTGCGGGCAAGCACATCGCTTTTATGCCTCCTTCTCGGAAATTTCTTCAAAAATTTCCGCGCCATCGTAGGTTGACACAGCCTTGAGCTGTTCCACTTGGTTGAAGCTGGCGTTCAGGGTGATCGAGATTTCGTAGTCTTTTCGGACACGAATCTCCGTAATGAACTGCTGCAAGATAGCGCGGCGTTCATCGTGGTTGGCGGTGTCGTACACATCCGCCCATGTAAACAGCTCGTTGCAGATGTAGTTGCTGCGCTTTGCCGTTTTGGTGGCTTCTTCGTATTCTTCCTGTGCCTGCACGAGCTGCTTTTCCAGAGTTTCCAAAGTCTCTCTTGCCTCGGCTACCAGTGTGCCGAGCAGTTCTTTGTCCAAGGCACTTACGCCCCGGATGACCAGAATGGTTTCGGCTTTCAGGTCGTCCAGCTCTTTCTGCTTGGATTCCAAGTCTTTCTGGATTTTCTTGATTTTCTTCTGGATGCGGGCGGCATCGTTGGTCTTGACCGATTCCAGCAGCTTCTTCCGGGAAACTTCCCGGAACTGTGCGAAGATCTGCCGGACAACTTCTTCTACAATGGAATCCAGCTTGGAAACACCATAGCCGGACTGCCCATCGCAGTCACCCGGATGCCGGATCTTATAAAAGCAGCTATACCGGGGCCGGACTTCTTTCACCGTATGCCCATCGGCGTAGGTGTGTGTCCGTCCGCTGCTGGTCAGGCTCAGGCGGTTGCCGCAGTGACCGCAGTAAACCAGCCCGGTCAACAGGGCTTTGGAACTGGTGCCCAGTGAAGTGCCGCCACGCTCACAGGTGCGTGCCTGCCGCAGTTCCTGTGCCTGCTCGAACAGCTCTGGTTCGATGATGCGGAGCTGCGGACACTCGGTTTCCACTGCACCGTTGATGAGGTACCCCGTGTATCCTTTGTTCTTGATCATCCGAACGATGCTGGTGTTGGGGATATTTTTGTTGTTCCGTCCTACGACTCCCTGTTCATAAAGATAGTGGCTCATCTTCTGTGCGCCGTAGCCCTCGTAAACGTACTTGTGGAAAATCAGCCGAACGATCTCAGCTTCCGCTTCGTCGATCACAAGGTCACAGACCTCTTGGTTTTTCTTGTTCACCCGACCAAGGCGGACACGCTTGTAGCCAAAAGCCACGGTGCCGCCCGTGTAGTGACCTTCCCCGGTGAGCTGTTCCAGCCTTGTCCGGGTACGGACAGAGGTTTTCAGGCTCTCGCCGGATGCCTGCCAGTAGCGGATGTAGTTCATCAGCTTGTCCACATGGGTGTCAAATCGCTGCTGTCCTTCGTTCACGCTCCAGACTTCGATGCCCTGCTTCGTGAACCATTCCACGATAAAGGGCGTTTCATCATCACGGCGACCGAGACGGTCAAACATGAACACCAGCAGGATGTCAAACTTGCCTTCCATCGCAGCCTGTTGAATTTTCTGGAGTTCGTCACGGTCTTTGGCAGACTTCTTAAAGCCGGAAACTCCTTTCTCGGAAAACTCCTTGACAATCTCCCAGCCCTGACTTTCTGCAAAGTTGCGGCAGGCTTCTTTCTGCATGGGGATGTCATCCTTTTCGACCTGTCCTTTGGTCGAAACACGGTATAATGTATAAACGCGTTTTTTCATTGCATTCTCACTTTCTTTTGGCGAGAAAAGCAAAATCAAACGGGTATTGTTCATATCAGGTTTTCAAGGTTCAGTTCGATTTTATCTTATCTCACGCAGTTAAGGAATACAAGGATGTCAGGCAGCAGTGTGTCCTGCCGTCCGCAGAATGGTGGTCTGCAATAGTTTCTGGATGGCATCCAGACAGTCCGTATCCGCAGGCGCATAGGTGATCTTGACTTTGCAGCCTTTGACGGAAAGAGTTTCGGATTTAGCGGTGGTATCGCAGATAGCGTTCATAGGCCTCCTTTCTCCATACCCATTCGTTCAAATCGAGCTGATACAGCAGCGCATAATTAAGCCGAATGAGTTCCGGGATGCTCAACCGCCCCATCGGGCGGATCAGCCGTCCCTTACTGATGGTCTGGACAGATTCTGCCAAGATCATAGAGGGCTGCAAAAAAGCCCGATTACCGTCCACAAGAACGTGGGCTTGGTGATCGGGCTTCTTTGCAGTATTGGATGTGACAGGCGCAACAATGAGGTTGGGCGAATAGCAGTTTGCGGTGTTGTTCTGCACCACGACCACAGGGCGGATACCGCCCTGCTCGGAGCCAAGGTGCGGCTCCAGATTGGCGTAGTAAATATCACCGCGCAAAAATTTTCGGTTGACTGGGATCATGCTCATCACCGCTTGCAAGGCAGACTGTGGGCACGACCAGCACCGTTGTAAATGGACAGGATCTGTTTCATGTGGCGGTCCGCCATGTTGCCAGTGTCGTTCTGTGCCAGCCGGATGATGGTCTTGGGATGCACCGTGCGCAGCCGACCAACCAGCCGCTCCCGGCTGTATTCGCCCTGATACAGAGCCAGAAAACGAGCCATGCCGTGCAGGATGCCAGACAGGAACGAATCCGAATCTCCATCCCACGCATCCACAAGGATACTCAGCATTTCCCGGTAAAGGGCAGCGCCGTAACTCTTGTAGATGTAGTAAGCCGAGCGGATGCAGTAGATTTTCCATGGAGCGCGAATCCCATCCAGTGCAAAGCGGACACCTGTGTCCTCCGTTACCGAAACAAAATCGCAGGCGTTTTCTTCGTGTGCCACCAGTTTGGCACGAAGCTGTTCACCAGCGGTCAGTTCGCTGGAAATGCCTGTCTGCACAGCAAACAGCAGAGCTTCATGCTCTTTGGAAAGGCCGTAGAAGACCTTGCAGCGAATCGGGAGGTCACGCCCACCGTTGCACGTTTTCCGTGCCTCAATGGTGTTCTGACCATCAAAGACGAAGTAGCGGCCATCCCGGCAGCTGACTTTCGGCTCATTGGCGATGTACTCCGAAAAGTTTGCTGCGATTCGTGCAACCTTGCCCATGCGGAGCAGCCGCTGATATTCGGCGCAGGGGTTCAGCAGAACGCTGTCAACGTACCGCACCTCGAAGTTACACTCCGGCAGGCTGGAAAGGTTCAGGTTAGAAAGCATCATAGCGTTTTCTCCTTTATTTTCAGAAGATACTGTACGGCATCTTCGGTCAAGTCATAAATGATCTTGCGGCAGTCCGAATCTTCAAAAACATCCGGGTATTCTTTGAAAATGCTATTCCAGCGGCGAATGAAGTCCTCTTTTGCACCCTGTACCTCGCACATCATCAGGGAGCCGTTTGCAACGGCCCGTTCCTGATAGCGGTTGTCAATGGATGCTTTCAGAGAGGTTCTTTCTTCGGCAGTAAGCTGGCGTTGATGCCCTTGGATGCTTTTGCTGATTTCAGAAAGCGTTTGTTTTGAAGAAGATGTTTCGGCTTTTCGGGGCTGACGTTCCTGCTTTGGCTTCCGCAATTCTGCAAGAGCAGCAGGAATTTCTGCTTTTGGCGTTTTTGCCAAGGCGGTGATTTCTGCATCCGTTGCCTTGATGCGCCCGGTCAGGATTTCTTCTCTTGCACCGGGGACTGCATCTTCCGCTGCGTCCACGCCTTTGGCATATTTTTCTGCTCTTTTTACAGTGGCTGGTCCCACACCGTTCTGGGCGGCAATGCGCTCACAGGTGGAGAGCCGCTTTGCCCTCAATGGATCATTTTGAACCATTGAGGTGAACCGTCCGTTCTCATCGTGTGCCCGCTCTTTGGAGCCGCCCCGTGCCAGCTTTTCGGATTCATACAGCTTGCCCATCAGAAACTTCTTCCGTTCCGGGTCGAGATTTCTGCGTCCAAGCTGGTTCTGGCAGATCCATGAGAGAGCTGCGTAACGGTTATCCAGTTCGATCTCCTGTATCTGGTAGGCGATGAACGGATGCTTCCGCAGGATGCGGTAGCGGGTATGCCCGTCCAGAATAAAGCCATTCCAGATGATAATGGGATTCAGCAGCCGCCCTTCGTGGAGAATGTTCTGCTCAAGCTGTTGTTCTTCTTCAAAATTCAGGGGCGGGATCTTGCCCTGAAACTCCGGGTCGATTTTAAGCGCATTCAGATTCATCATCGAAATGGCCTCGCTTCACATACTGCCCAGCGTTCTTATCGGGCTGTACATAATAATCGAAACCATAGCGAATCTGGCAGTAGGTGCAGACATCCTTGATCTTCTGCTTAGGGTCTGCGCGCCGGACGCGAACGCCCTTTGCCCCCTGAAAGGAATCCAGACAAATCGGGCAGAGGGTAGTCAAGCTGGCTTCGTCTACGCAGTTGTTATAAAATCGACTCATATAGATTTCCTCCATATCGGTATTTTGATGGGAAATGTAAAACCACCAGCCGAGAGATCCTCAACTGGTGGTTTGAAAAATACTGTTTTTCTCCTATTTGTCCTCGACACCCCGGAGGTGGGAACTTTTCGGCGGCGGATTTGCACCGCTCCATTGGCATCTCAGCCACCCCGTCTGCTTTCTGACCGGGCCGCGAATTACGGAAGTATCATTGTCTGGAAGTGCCGAAAAGCTGCTTCTTCAATTTTCAAGGTACACGGTACAGTTTCGGGTTTGTCGTCCCCTGTTAGGGGGGCTGCCCTTGCTGTGACCATAGTGTACTTGAAAACTGAAGTTCTCGTTAGGAACCAGTAGTTCCGGTTTTGCCATTTTCACCGGAACCAATCGTTCCGGTTCAGAACAGTAAAGCGTTTGATCAAGCAGATTCGCCCAGCATTTCCAGCATAACAAGAATCCGCCGCTGCATTTCTTTCAGTTCTTTGCGGAGCATTTGCAGCTGATCTTGCAGCTCTTGTTCCCGCTGGGATGCAGACACACCCAAAACGATGTAGTCCAGCGAGGAGCCGAACCGCTCCCGCAGCTCCACAAAAAGGTCAACAGACGGAACTTTCTCACCCTTCTCCAGATTTCTCATATAGCGGTCGCTGATGTTCAGGTCAATGGCAAGCTGTTCTTGTGTCACTTCACGGTCTTTTCGGAGGTTTTGGATTCGTTCACCCGTTGCAGCAGGATCATAATACATCACTCCCTCCGTTTCTTCCGCCGAGAGTGGGCGGAGCTTCATCTCCCATGCCGGATACGGCCAGTACATGATTTTTCACCAACATGAAAATACGGTCGGCATCTGCACCATGATTTTTGGTGCGCTTTTTGATGTTGGAAACTTCCAGCAATCGAGACAGTCGGAAGTACCATGTGGTCATCTTGAACCACGGAAGCAAATAGGTCGATTTCATTATCAATAATCCTCCAGTTATTTTACGGAATGTGAGCATTCGGACAAAAAGGATCGTGGTGGCCCACGACACCTTGCCCTTGAAAGCGCGAAAACGCCAGCCTCCCATTGAGGGAAGCTGGCGCAGTACAGCATATCGGCACGATTGTGGGTGGCAGAACGGAACGATTGTGCCTGTTTCGGAGCGGTCTGGTCTACGGCAGCAGACAGGCTTTTTTTGATGCGTTACCCCAATAAAAAATCACAGTACCCTCCATAGACGGTAACTGTGATCTTGTGGCGCAAGGAATCGCCCGGACGAGTTACCGTTTTTTATAACTCGACCGGGAAATGCAGAAATCGGCATTATACTTCCTGCTCGCAGGAAATACAAGGTTATACCGCGTCATTCACCAGAACGATACAATACTATTGAGGTGAACGATGATGCCGAATTCTGACTTGAAGGTACTTGGAGAAAAGGTTCGCACGGAGCGCAAGCTGGCAGGTTTAACACAAGAACAGCTTGCTGAACGCTGCCATGTTTCAACGAAGCATATCGCCAACATTGAAAAAGGCAGCATGAATCCATCTTACGAAATTCTTTTGGCGATTGCTCGCGTTCTGCCGATTTCGCTTGATGCACTGATTACTCCGGGAATGGACAAGACGGAAGTAGAATTAAAAGAGTTCAACCGAATCTATCTTTCCTGTCCAGAAGCGGTGCGAGAGACCTTAATGGACTCGACCCGCACACTGGCAAAGCATCTGACAGAGTTTTACAGTAAAATTGAAAATCCCTGAAAATGCTTCGCTTGCGGTATAGTATAGCATATTTTTCAAAGCCACCATGCCAAAAGGAACCCAAAAGCAAACCAATTTTATACCAATTCAGTCGATTCCAAAGCTGACCTGAAGCTCTGTTTCTAAATCATTTGCCAATGCTATATATAGTTCTTGTGGTGTACGGCAAAGAATTGCATTGAAATTGATAGGGTCACCCTCATTAAAAAGCCTTACATACCCCCAGCGGCATGGAACAACGTCCAAATAGGTCGCAGACTCTAAAAAGCTATGGAAGTGAGTCAATACTTCTTCAAACGTTCGCATGGTTCGACCTCCTGAATTAAGTTATCTCTATTTTAGAATATTCTTGGTCATCTATGCAAGGATGCCGATTTTGTACAGCACAGAAAACGATAAAAGCCATACCGAAAAATCCTACTAGGATCTCACGGTATGGCTTTTATTACAGATTGCGATTCAATCGCACCGATTCCGATGGGGAGACAAATTGATACCCAAGGTTGGAAACCGTTTTAATATAACGGGGGTGATCTTTGTCATCCTCTATTTTCTGGCGGATACGACCGATTGTGCTGGTGACGGCTCTTAAATAGCTGTCGCTGTCCTTGTGCCAGACTGCTTCAAAAATCTGCTCCTTTGTAAACAATTTGCCCGGATGCTGTGCCATCAAACTCAAAACACCGTATTCATAACGACTCATGTACACCTCTGTTCCGTGTTTGAAAACACGGTGGTGTTCCAAGTTGATTTGCAGATCGGGACGGCTCAGAGCGTCTGTGGGATTTCGCATCAAATCGAACCATTCAAAAATCGTCTGCTCTTGCGGTGGGCAGTAATCCTTCGTGATGCGAACAACAACTTCAATTTTTTGCATACAATAGACAATCCTCCCCCAAAGCCAAATCTATATCACTCGATATGGAAAATCGGGTGTAGCTCGCATTTCCGCATTGACCGTGCACTACGATGCCGTGTGCTTTAGCCGCCGTCGTTTTTGGAATTCCGAAAGTTCAGAGCTGCCATCAGGCATCCAAACGCACCCACCCAGAGAAGGCCGGTATAGAGCCATACTTGGAGAATGGCGAAAATCACCCCTGCAATCAGCAGCAGGATGCCAGCCGTTAACAGCAGACGTGCCGATAACTGCTCCATCTTAGGTATCCCTTTCTGTGCGAAGATATGAATAAACCAGCAGGACAAGAAGGAACTTGTTTCTGCTGGTTTTATTTTAACCTATGGCAATAGGTATAAGCATTTCTTCTTGGGCAATCAGTCGCCACTATTCTGTTTCCGGTATTCAGCCGGTGCAATCTTAAAGACATCCCGAAAAGCCGTTGCAAACTTACTCTGATTTTCGTATCCAACCTGATTGGCAATTTCAGCGATGGTTTCCTGTGTCTGGCGAAGCAGAGCAGCAGCCTGTTTCATGCGATACGTTTTCATATAGGTTCCAATGGGCTGACCATAGACCCCCTTGAATGTATCTTTTAGCGTGGCTGTATTGATATGATATTCTTTGGAAAGCTCCTCAATCGTCAGCCGCTCATGCAAATTAGAGATCAGCCGCTTATGAATTTGGCGCACAATCTCCACCTGGGGAGAAGCATATAACTCCCGCTGCTTTTCCTGCTTTACATTCACCATGCACAAAAACAAGAGCAGCTCCTGCACCTTCAGCATGAAGTATGGCTTTTGAAAGCGATCCGGTACGGAATAAAGTTCAGAAAAGATATGTTCAATATCGTCTTTTGCCCGCATGACAAAACATGAGCCATCGGCACAGAATTTGTTTTTGAAATCTGCAATATCAATACCGCTTTCCGTGAGGATTCCCGGCGGATTTTCAGAAACCAGTTCCAGGTCAAGCACCACCGAGATCCCACGGTAATGTTTCAACGGGAAAGACATTTCAGACGCACAGTTATCCATTGTATGAATGGAGAGATCGCCTTCTCCGAGATACAGGCAGGAGCCGCTTTGCAATACGCTCCCTTCCCGTCCCTCCCGGCAATGATTGATCTCCAGGACGTTCTTGCCAATATTTCCGTCCCAATAACAGCTCGTTGCCTCGAAATCATTGTAAATAAGCTGAATCCCAGGGTAGACCTGATAGACTGTCATAAGGCCCAGGCCATCCGCACAGTCCAATTTATAGACGGTACAGTATCCATCATTATCTTTTGGAATAACCGCAGACAACCCCGTAGCGTTGGTAATAGGGTTTTCGTTCATAGTATTCCTTCCGTTATCTCTTATTTGTTCTGCCAGGATTCTCCTGGCATCTTTTATTATATAGTCTTTCCTCATTTTATGTCGCTCCAATCGGCAGGATTTGCAATCCAATCAGAAGTCAAATTAGATTATATTACATTCCTGACAACTGTGCAAACGGAGAAAAAGCCGATGCTCTCCAAATGGAAAAGCACCGGCCTTATGTTGGGGTGATTTGCTGCAATGTCTTTATTCCGCACAGATCATTGACGGCAAGTTTTCAATTTTTTGCATATCCAAAGTGCAACGCCGATTATTGAAATAATGGCCGCTGAACCAAAAAACTTTTTAAGCGTCATAAGCGATCCTCCTTACCGATTCACGGAAGAAGTCGCAGGCAGTTTGCGGAACTCATAAGCCACCATGAACGCGATAATAGCAACCAGAATCGCATCGGTCAGCGCAATCGCCAGCCACACGCCGCGAATACCCATGCCGCCGATCATCGGCAGAACCACGCAGAGCGGGATAAAAAGAATGATCTGACGGAACAGCACAAGCCAGGTGGCCTTTTTCGCTTTACCCAAAGACTGGAACAGGGTCACGGCGATCATAAAACTGCCTTGCAGGATATAGGTGCTGAACATGATACGGAAGTTTGTCGCACCTGATGCGGCGATACCAGGCGTTGTCAGGAACATGGACAAAATCTTTTCTGGGAACAGCTCGGCGGGGATATAGAACACCAGCGACAGCAGCGTTGCGGCGATAATGAAAACTCTGGTCAGCGTCTTTACCCGGTCATAGTCTTTCGCACCGTAGTTTGTACCGGCGGCAGGCTGGAATCCCTGGCTGATACCCCATAGAGGTACAAAGGAGAAATTCCAGAACCGGAGCGCCGCCGCTAAAAGGAGCTGGGAGGTTTCACCGCCATAGTTCGATGCCACACGATAAATCACTGTCTGCTGCACCAGGGTCAGAATCTGCATTAACAGAGCAGAGATGCCGACAGAAAGAACCTGGGGAAGCAGCTCACCATCAATGCGGATACGCCCGATCTTCACATGGGGGCTTTTCTTCTTGAAATACCACAGGGTAATCGCAGCCTGGACAAACTGGGAAAAAATCGTTGCATAAGCAGCCGCTTCAATGCCCATGCCGTAGGGGTTGAGGATGCTGATAAAAATGGGGTCAAGGATAATGTTCAAAATAGCGCCGCTGGCAATAATGGTCATTGCCCTTTTGAGCTGGCCTTCTCCACGGATGACCATGTTGGCGCTCTGGAAGAAGTTTACGAACAGAGAACCGGCGAATACGATCCGCAGATATTTCTCAGCGTAATTCAGAATGTTATCGCTGGCTCCGGTCAGGGACAGAAGCTGGCGGGTGAAAACCATACCCACAACAGTGTAGATGACGGACAACAGAAGAACCATCGCAACCAAGTTGCCCATGATCTTCTTAATTGTGTTCTCGTCCTTCTTACCGATAGCGCGGGACAGTACCGATGCAGAACCCACGCCCAGCATTGCCGCTGAACCGGCATTGATAAGGGTTAAAGGATAGGATACCGATATGGCTCCCATCTGCACGTCACCAACCATCTGGCCGACAAAGATGGAATCCATCATGTTATAAAGCCCAACGACCACCATGCCAAGAACCGCAGGGATGCTAAGTTCAATCATCAGCGGCCAGGGATTTTTTGTTAAGAGCTTTGTTCTTGTGTCAAGTGCCTGTTTCATCACTCTATTCCTCCTGGTCTATTTTAATTACAAGGTATCCAGTAAAACGCGCCAGTGACGCGCCTCACTGGATTAACCATATCTAACTAACCACTTAAAGTATATAAAAACCGGGCTTCTTTGTACGCTCCCAACCGCAGGATTTACAATCCAATCTGAAACGAATTTAGGAACGGAAAGGACATAAGGCCCTTCCCGCTCCCGTTGTTACTGTATCATTTTTTCCAGTAATTTCAGGGCTTCTTCCAGTTTTGGATTTACAGCGTCCGTTTGCAGGGCATCCCGGACGCAGCTTCGTATATGGGCTTGCAAAATCTGCTGATTGGCGCTTTTTAATAACGCCTGCGTAGCAAGAAGCTGATTGGAAATATCCACGCAATAGCGATTTTCCTCAACCATTTGCAGGATACCGTCTAACTGTCCTCTGGCGATTTTTAGCTTGTGAACAATATCGCCTTTCTTGGCCTTCATAAACGGCCCGTTACTGGATACTAACGAGCTGATAGCCAGCGTCCTCGATAGCAGCTTTCAGCACAGCATCCGGCACATCCTGGTCAAGCTGCACCTGGGCCGACTTACTCTCCAGGGAAACATCCACATCCTTGATGCCCTGGATGTCCCGCAGCGCCTTATCAACGTGTTTTACACACATTCCGCAAACCATTCCTTCGATGTTCAATACTTTTTCCATGTGAATTGCTCCTTTTCGTTCTTGTTTAATCGTTGTTTGTTCATGCATAGGGACTGAATCCCGTTCTGTATTGGCCTGATGCTTCGCCTTGAACCACCGCAGACGCAGGGCATTGGACACCACGAATACCGAACTGAAACTCATAGCAAAAGCGCCGATCATGGGGTTCAGCTTCCATGCAAAGGGAAGATAGAATACGCCTGCCGCCACCGGAATACCGATGATGTTGTAGATAAACGCCCAGAACAGATTTTGCTTGATGTTGCGGATAACCGCCTTACTAAGCTGGATTGCCGTGGACACATCCAGCAGATCGCTTTTCATCAAAACAATGTCCGCTGACTCAATCGCCACATCCGTTCCGGCCCCGATAGCGATACCAACGTCCGCTCTGGCAAGGGCCGGAGCATCGTTGATACCGTCACCGACCATTGCCACTTTCTTCCCGGCGCTCTGCAAACGGCGGATTTCCTTCTCCTTATCCTGGGGGAATACCTCTGCCACGACACGATCCACGCCGACCTGATGCCGAATCGCTTCTGCGGTCTTTGCATTGTCGCCGGTCAGCATGACCACCTCAATGCCCATGCCGGTCAATTCCGCTATGGCCTGCTTGCTGGTGGGCTTAACTACATCTGCCACGGCAATGACACCAATAAGCTGACCGCCACGAGCAAAGAACAGAGGTGTTTTCCCGTCAACGGCCATTTCCTCGCCCAACTGAAGGAGTGCGCCGCCATTGATGCCATTTGCCGCCATCAGTCGGCGGTTTCCGGCAAGGCACGTTTCGTTTCCGATCTGACCCACAAGGCCCTGACCAGGAATCTGCTTGAAATCATCCACCGGGAGGAAGGAAAGTTGTGCTTTTTCGGCCTCTGCCACAATCGCGTCCGCCAGCGGATGCTCGGACAGCTTTTCCAGCGAAGCGGCAATTTGCAGCAGCTCCTTTTGTGGAACGCCCTCTTTGCAGAGCATATTTGTCACCACGGGCGTACCTTGGGTAATTGTGCCGGTCTTATCCAGCACAACCGTATCAATGCTATGGGCCGTTTCCAGGGCCTCCGCCGATTTAATCAGGATACCGTTGCTTGCGCCCTTTCCGGTTCCGACCATAATGGCCGTAGGCGTAGCAAGGCCCAGCGCACAGGGGCAGGAAATGACCAGGACGGAGATGCCGATAGACAGGGCAAATTCAAAGCCATATCCCAACAGCAACCAGACAATGACTGCAATCAGCGCGATGCTGATAACCACCGGCACAAACACACCGCTGACTTTATCCGCCAGCTTTGCAATGGGGGCCTTGGAGCTGGTTGCTTCATCCACCAACCGGACGATCTGTGCCAGCGTGGTATCATCGCCCACCTTGGTGGCCTGCATCTTGAAATAGCCGGACTTACTTGTGGTCGCGCCGATCACTTTGTCCCCGATATGCTTCTCCACGGGGATGCTCTCGCCGGTCAGGGCAGATTCATCAACGGAGGAAAAGCCCTCGATGACAATACCATCCACCGGCACAGACTCACCGGCCTTGACAATCAGGGTTTCGCCCAACTGCACTTCTTCCACAGGCACCTGAAGCTCTTTTCCATCCCGCTCCACGGTAGCTGTTTTGGGAGCCAGATTCATCAGCTTTGTAATTGCATCCGAAGTCTTACCCTTTGCGCGGGCCTCCAGGGTTTTGCCCAAGGTGATAAGGGTCAGAATCATGCCTGCGGATTCAAAATACAAATCCATCATAAAGCTGTGAACCGTAGCCATATCCCCATGACCGAATCCGATGCCGATTTTGTAAATGGCGTAAATGCCATAAACGATTGCGGCGCTGGAGCCTATCGCAATCAGCGAATCCATGTTAGGCGAGCCGTGGAACAGGGTCTTGAAGCCCATCCGGTAATATTTGAAGTTGATGAACACCACCGGGATCAGCAGCAGGAATTGGGTAAATGCAAAGCTGATTGCATTTTCCATCCCCAGCAAGGAGCTGGGGAACGGCCACCCCATCATGTGACCCATAGAAATATAAAACAGCGGGATTGTAAACAGGGCAGAAAGCAGCAGCCGCTGTTTCATCTGCTTGTATTCTGCCTGCGCCGTACTGACCTCCGGTTTTGTTGCCGGTGTGGTCGTGTGGCTTTTGTTTTGTGCGGAGGCTTTGGGAATCGCGCCATAACCGACCTTTTCAACGGCCTGGACGATTCCCGCCGTATCCAAAACGGATTCATCATAAGAAGCAACCATGCTGTTTTTTAACAGGTTGACGGACACTTCTTTGATGCCAGGTAGCTTTGCCACGCTCTTTTCCACTCTGGTAGAGCAGGCCGAGCAAGTCATACCCGTAATGTCAAATTGCTCCTTTTGCAAAATCATCACTTCTTTCTTATAAAGATTTGTGCGAGTACCCCTCCCCCGTAGGGAACTAAATACCGTTATGAAAAGGGGCGTTTGGCATCTTGGGGGAAAGATGCTAAAGCCCCGAACATAAAGTTTACGCACAAGGTCTTTGACCGTTTTTCATTATACTTATCCTGTTTCTCCTTTGTCCGCTCCAAAGTGGAGCTTTTTTTATCCAAAGAGAAATGAGGTTTTTTGCTGGAAATCCAATCGGCAGGTTTTCCAATCCAAAGGGCAGAACCGCTCCCAAATCCATTGACTTTGAGGGTTTTCGTGAATATACTGGCAGCATGAACGATTAAACAATCTTTTAATCGTTCAGCCATATCAAACTAACCAAATACAAAAATGAAAGGGGGCTTTCTCCATGAAAAAGACCATTAAACTGCTTGACCTGGACTGCGGCCATTGTGCTGACAAAATCCAGAACGCCGTGAAGAAGATCGACGGTGTGACCAGCGTATCCGTCAACTTCCTGGGTCAGAAGATGGTTCTGGAAGCGCCGGACGATCAGTTTGACACTGTTCTGGCCGAAGCAAAGACGCTGATTAAGCAGATCGAGCCGGATGTGACTGTTAAGGCGTAATGAAAAGCTGGACACCGGCTGCCACAAGGTAGCCGGTGTTTTTCATCAATAGACAGAAAAAGCGTGACACGCTTTATGCTGCAACGAAAGGAGAATACACTATGACACGAAAACAAAGGCACTTGCTCACACGCATTATCGTGGCGGCAGTGCTGTTTCTTGCAGGCAGCTTGCTCCACCTCCCTGAATTGGCGGAGATGGCGGTCTTTCTCGTCTGCTATGTGGTTGTCGGTTGGGATATTGTCTGGAAGGCAATCACGAACATCCTGCATGGACAGGTGTTTGACGAAAATTTCCTGATGACGATTGCCACCATCGGCGCACTCATTTTGGGCGAACATTCCGAGGGCGTTGCCGTTATGCTGTTTTATCAGGTGGGCGAATGGTTCCAGTCCTATGCGGTGTCCAAGTCCAGAAAATCTATCGCAAGCCTGATGGACATTCGCCCGGACTATGCCAACATCGAAAGGGACGGAAAGCTGGTTCAGGTTGACCCGGACGAGGTTCAGATCGGAGAAACCATTGTTGTGAAACCGGGAGAGCGCATCCCGCTGGACGGTACGATTCTCAAAGGCTTCTCCACCCTGGACACTTCGGCCCTGACCGGAGAATCCATGCCCCGCGAGGTGGAGCCGGGAATGGAGGTCATCAGCGGCTGTATCAACCAGACCGGCATCCTGAACATTCAGACCACAAAAGAATTTGGGGAATCCACCGTAGCCAAAATCCTTGACCTTGTGGAAAACGCAAGCGATAAGAAGGGCCGTATTGAGAATTTCATCACACGCTTTGCCAGGTATTATACCCCGGTAGTGGTATTTGCTGCTCTGGCGCTGGCGATCCTGCCGCCGCTGATTACCCAGCAGCCATTCAGTACCTGGATTTACCGGGCCTTGACCTTCCTGGTGATTTCCTGCCCCTGTGCGCTGGTCATCTCCATTCCGCTTAGTTTCTTCGGAGGCATCGGCGGCGCGTCCAAGATCGGCGTTCTGGTAAAGGGCAGCAACTATCTGGAGGCCCTGGCAAATACCGAGGTCGTGGTCTTTGATAAGACCGGCACACTGACAAAAGGCTCCTTTGCGGTCAGCGAGATTCACCCTGTCGGCATGGAGGAAGCGCAGCTTTTGGAGCTGGCCGCATACGCTGAGGACTACTCCAACCACCCGATTTCTCTTTCTATTAAAAACGCCTATGGACAGAAAATCGACAACAGCCGAGTTTCCGATGTCCAGGAAATTGCCGGTCACGGCGTACAGGCCGTGATTGATGGGAAAACGATTCTGGCAGGAAACACCAAGCTGATGGAGAGAGCGCATATTAAGTACACGCCATCCTCGGCTGTCGGCACCGTGGTCTATCTGGCCTGTGACGGGAAATACGCTGGATGTATCGTCATTGAGGACGAGATCAAGGCCGATGCTCCAGCCGCAATCAAGCTGCTGAAATCTGCCGGTATCCGCAAAACGGTCATGTTGACCGGCGACGCAGACGCCGTTGGAAAGAAAGTCGCAGGGCAGCTTCATCTGGATCAGGTTTATACTGAACTGCTGCCCGCTGATAAGGTTGACCGCGTGGAAAGCCTGCTGAAGCAGAAAAGCGAAAAAGGTATGTTGGCCTTTGTTGGGGATGGTATCAATGACGCTCCCGTACTGGCGCGGGCCGATGTCGGTATTGCTATGGGCGGCTTGGGTTCCGATGCGGCCATTGAAGCTGCTGACGTGGTTCTTATGACGGATGAACCGTCCAAAATTGCCGCTGTTATGAAGATCGCCCGTAAGACGATCCGTATCGCAAATCAGAACATTGTGTTTGCTCTGGGCGTGAAATTCCTGGTTCTGATTTTAGGTGCGCTGGGCTATGCGAATATGTGGGCGGCGGTGTTCGCGGATGTAGGCGTTTCCATTATTGCGATTCTCAATGCCATCCGCGCCATGCGGGTCAAGCTGCCGGATATGCCTGCGGGCAGCACAAATCAGGGTTAAGCGCAATAGAAATGCGCCGCAACTTTCACACGCTGCGGCGCATTTCCTTATTGTTCAGTCGGGCATGATATTTCAAACAACGCATCTATGGCATGATGCAAGAGCTTTGCCTGCGGCGTGTCCGACAGCGAATAATAAACTTCTTTTCCGTCCCTGCGGCTTGAAATGATCCCGCTCTTTTTTAATATCCGCAGATGATGTGACACAGCAGGGGCGCTCATATCCACAGCCGACGCGAGATTGCATACACATTCTTCACAATGGCACAGCAGCCACAGAATCCGCAGCCGGGTCGGATCGCCAAGCTGCTGAAATAAAAATGATATATCTTTAAACCCTTCTGCAGAGGGCATCTTATTTAATACTTTTTCAATATTCTGTCCGTGGTTGTGGGGTAGATTGTAATGCGGCATAAAAATCAGCTCCTTCCTATGACTATGATACTGACATAATTCTTGTCTGTCAAACAGCTTCATTATAGATTGGAGAAAAATACATGAACGAAACAGAGCAAACAACTTTTTCTGTTCCAAGCCCCGGCGAATTGGAACAATTAACCGAGCTTCACAAAGCGATGGGCGATTACACACGGATGCGGATACTTTGGTATCTGATGCAGAAAGATTCTTGCGTCAGCGAATTGGCACAAAAGATGGAGGTCACAGAATCGGCCATATCCCACCAGCTTCGTGCGCTTCGGATTGTCCGGTTAGTGCAATCACGCAAGGCTGGGAAAAGCGTGATCTATTCCTTGCAGGATGAACATATCCGGTGGATTCTTGAAGAAACCTATGCTCATATTTCAGAAAGATAAAAACGCAGCCCCTGTGCTGTTTTGCAGGGGCTGCGCGGGTATTCAATTACAGCGTTTCGTAGGAAACCAACTGGCTCATCGGGATGCGCTTTTTATCAAAGCGGTTGATGTCAGCGGGCTTCTCATTGGAGTAGCCGACAACCAGGATGTTGACCGGTTCCAGGTTGGCCGGGAGGTCAAATTCCTGACGCAGAACATCGGGATTGAAGTAGCATACCCATACCGTTCCAAGGCCCAGCTCCGTGGCCTGGAGCATCATGTGGTCGGTCAGGATAGAGGCGTCAATGTCCCCGGTCTGCTTCTGGTCAAAAGGCCGCACCCACGCCTTATCGTGATCGGCGCAGACGATAATGGCCAGGGGTGCACCGTAGATGTCGGCCGCCTTGCCGATCTTTGCAAGACCTTCCTCGCTCTGAACAGCAATCAGGTGAACCGGCTGGAGGTTGGCAGCGGTGGGGGCCACATGAGCAGCTTCCAGAATCTTTTTCAGCTTCTCCGGTTCCACCTTTGTTTCCTTATAGCTGCGTACAGACATACGCTGCTTTGCAATCGTAATAAAATCCATAATATATAGTCCTTTCAGTATTTTTATTTTGAGCATATCAAATCAACCATTGACCTAATTGTAGCACTTGAACACAAAACCGCAAGAATGCACTTTTTCGGAAGATACTTCCCAAAAAGATAGCACCTTGCGGGAAAGGAGAGCCATTTTATGAAATGTGAAAAAAATCAATTCAACTGCCCAGTTGAGGCAACCCTGTCTTTGATCGGCGGCAAGTATAAGCCATTAATCCTCTGGCATCTGATTGACCATCCATTACACTATATGGAGTTACAGCGGCTGATTCCAAACGCCACGCCGAAGATGCTTTCGCAGCAGCTTCACGATCTGGAAAACAACGGCATGATTCATCGTGAAGTGATTCCAGAAAAGCCGCCCAAGACGGTATATTCTCTTACCCCATTTGGACAGAGTATTGTTCCTATTCTGGATGCAATGTGCCAGTGGGGAAACAACTATCTGGACGGCCTGGATGTTCAGCCGCCATGCTGTCAAAGTCGCAAATAAAAGGCTGGGCATAGCTGACGAAAAACGGCTATGCCCAGCTTATATTTTCTGCTCTAAATCTGCGACTGCCGAACATAATTGCACAGTGCGGCAAAGTCAACATCGGGATTCTTACTTAAAATCTGTTGCAGGTTTTTCTCTGCTTCCTGGTGCAGCTCCGGCTTTTTCAAATCATCCAAGAGGAAGAAAATATTGAGCCGCCTGCCGACAGTAAACAAAAGTTTTTCATTCGTTGGCAGGGCCAGGAAACGGTCAATCGTTGAAAGCATTTCCTGTTTCTCTGTCCGCAGATTCCCCCTGACTTCCAAAAGCAAATTGATGATGTGTTCATTCACATAGTAACTGTCCATCTCATGTAGTTGCTGCAAGAATAGCTTCTGCTCTACAACGATTTCTTCCTCCGATTGCAGAGTAAAAGAGCCGTCCCTGACAAACTCGCCCAGCTTGGACTCCGGCTTAATACCCGTGGCATGGACACGGATAAAATCTGGCTGGATGATATTCAACGCCATTGCTGTTTGAACAGCATTTTCTTCAGACAGCTCCTTGCCGCCGATCCCCAACAATATGAACTCCGACAAGATCATGTCCGCTTCTTTTGCCATGCAGCCGCTTTTAACAACGGTATCCACGTCAAAGCCTTTGTTGATAAGTTTCAGTATTCGATCCGAGCCGGTTTCCATTCCGCTGTAAAGATGGTTTAGGCCCGCTTGCCGGAGCGCCTTTAACTCAGCCGGACTTTTTCGAGTGATACTATCGGCGCGGGCATAGGAAGTGATGTACTGCATATCGGGAAAACCCTGATTGATCGCTTCCAAAATGCGGAGTAAATAATCTGTTTTCAGCACCAGAGCATCCCCGTCCTGCAAAAAGCAGGAAGTAATCTTTTTTCCCTGATTGAGCTGGGCTTGCTGCCTAATATCTTCGATTGTTTCATCAATGGGCCGCATAGAGAAGCGCATGGATTTATAAAGTCCGCAGAAATAGCACTTATTCCAATGGCATCCCCTTGTGACCCGGATCAGCAGGCTGTTACTTTCAGAGGGTGGGCGGATAGGCCCGATTTCTATATCTCTCATAGTGGTTATCCTTTCCGTGTATTCATGTTAAAGGTAGCATTTCACGGCGGGCTTGACAAGAACGCACTTTTAGGGTAGACACTTCCCGTAAGGATAGCGCCCAAACAAAACTGGCAAGCAGGGCAAGTTGGTACCAACTTGCAATTTTTGAATCGTATTTTTCAAATCCAAATTCAAAATGCTTGTTGGGCTGTGCCCAAACCCCTTTCGATCTGCATCGTACCGATGCAGGCTGCGCATTTGTTCCAAACACTTCTATAACAAAAAAGACAGCCTAGGACTCTCCCACAAGGAAGAATCCTAGGCTGTCATCGTTTATCGGGACTGTGTTTTTTCGCTATTGCTCTTTTCTTCTGCAAAGAACAGCTCTACGTTGCGCTGCGCACGAAGAAGTTCCTGCATCTCGTCTTTCGCTTTACGGTAATCCGGGTAGGCTGCTTTCTTTTCCGTCAGCAGCTTAGAATATTCTGCGTCCAGTTCTTTCACCTTGGGGAGCTTTTTTAGGTTGGCTTCATTGAAAGCCGCTTTTGCGGCCTTGTGCAGTGTGATTTCTGCACGATGGTTTTCCAGAAATCGCTTGCTGTATCCAGCTTTGCGGTAGGCATCGTATACCGGGCGCGTTTTTGCGTAGTTGACGATGTGCGTCCGCAATACGGCAATCTCGGCCATGCGTGTTTCTGCCACCTTGATGGAATCGCCCAGTTCGTGATAGCGAGCAGTAGCAGCGTCCACGCGCTCTTGCATTTCCTTAATGCTACCGATTTTCTTCTCCTGCAAGAAAATCAGCGTCTTGGACATTTCTTTCAGATTGTACTTTTTTGCCCACCGCGCATAGCCTTCGCTTTTGCCCTCGGAGAGCTTTGCCTGAATGTCCACCAACAGGTGGAACGGTTGCTCTTTCGGTGGCTGCTTCTGATGTGGGCAGTGTTCGGCATCTCCTGCAATGACCGCCTTGATTTCATCTTCACTGTATCCTGCTCCCAGTGTCCGAAAACGGATAAAGCGCTTCTGCCGTGTTCCTTTGACCGAAGTGTACTTTCCCCGTTTGATTTCGTAGCCCCGCTGTTTCAGCTTTTGAAGAAAGCCCTCGAAACTTGCAGGTTTCTCGCTCAGCAAGATGTTGTCGATTACGGCACACAGCTTATCACGATTGCTTTCTCTGGGAGGATAAAGAGTGCGCTTCTGCCGTTCTCGGTACGGCTTGATTTCAATAACAGACAGCTGATGTTCCAGACAGATCAAATCGCTCAACCGCTGCACGGCCAGCCCGGACAATAAAAAGTCCCGGAACTTCCGGGTGCTGTCCAGCGCAGTGGAGTTGTAGATAATGTGATTATGAATGTGTTCCCGGTCTGTGTGGGTGGCAATAATAAACGCATACTTGCCCTTGGTAAACCGCATGGCAAGTTCATAGCCCACCTTGTTGGCTTCTTCGGCGGTGATTTCACCGGGCTTGAACGACTGCCGAATTTGATAGGCGATCACATCACTTTTCTGCCTACGTCCAGTGGCAAGTTCATACTGCCGCTTGGACAGCATAAATTCTTCGTCCACCGTCAGAGGGCTGCACTCGTAGCTGCTGACAAGTTCACCCTGTTTGGTTTTCTCCGGGTTTTGTGCATAGTCTGTGCGGCTTTTCAAACAGGTCGCCACGGATTTTCCCTTATTTTTGTGCAGCGCAATCAAGCGTGTTGCGGCCATGCCCACCACCTCCCACAGTTTTATCCTTATATAATATGTAGCCCCACAGCTAAAGCCGTGGGGTGAAAATCAGAGGTCAGCCAGCCGGGAAAGAATCTCTCTGCCAATAACAATCAGCTCATCCAGCCGGGTGCGCAAGTCCTCCAGATCGGCGGCATAGACCTGACCGTTTTCGTTGGCAGCTTTGGTATACTGGTTGAGATTGTTGCTGCACATTTGCAGGAGATAGGCCATGCGCCGCAGCTCCGGCAAATCCAAACGCAGGCAGTAACCGTCCAGAGCCATTTTTCGCAGATAAGAGCCAATGCTCAAAATACCGCTGGATTCCATCTTGCTCCAGATCCGTTCCAGTTCCTGCTTGCTGACACGGAAATGCAACTGCTGGTCGCGGAGGCCATTCATCGAGCATCACCATCCTTGTCCAGATAGCTTTTGAACGGCTTGATGGGCTCTACCTTATCAGACTTTTCTTCCAGAGCCGCCAGCACCGAGGAACGGCGAGGTTCCTCATCCTGTTCCGGCTCGTGGCTTTTTTCATCCATATCCAACTGTGCGTTCAGCTCCGCAAGGCGAGCTGACTTTTCAGCCAGCTCTTCTTCCTGCGGGAACGGCTTTTCCACTTCAATCTGTGCCGCCGCCTGCTGCTGTTTAAGCGTGGCCAGTTCGTTTTCGACGGAACTAATGCGTTCTGGGAAATTGTTCAAAGAATTGTCCAGACGGATGATGCAGCCAAGTGGGTCTTTGCCCAGTGCTACCGGATATTTCCGCTGACCTTTCAAAAGAGCCTGATATTCGCTGTGATAGGTGTCGAAACGCAAGGACAGTTCAAAACCGCGATAGCTGCCGATCACTTTTTCCTCACTGTTAGGCAGTTCGGAGCAAGCGAGGAGAAGCCGTTCGCCAGCGGTCTTTTTCTCATCGTAGGTCACACACTTGATGGTAATGCCGCAGAAGCCCTCTTTCTCCTGCGGATGGGCGGTAGCAAGTTCTGCATCCAATTTCACTCCGGCAAGATAGGCGTTCGTTTCCTGAATGTCAGCTGGGAATTTTGTGAGCAGCTTATCCTCCAAACGGAACTTCTGGCTCTGATGATCGGCTTTCAGAACTTTCAGCTTTGCGACCTGCACATCGAGATCCATCTTCTCTTTAATCAACGGATTTCCTGCGCACAATGCCTTAATTTCCGCATAGGACAATGCCTGTTCATCCACATCATCGCAGGAGCGAACTGGGGATTTTGAGGTCATGATTTGGCTGATGAATCGCTGTTTATTCTCAAGAGTCTGAAACAAGTAGCTGTCAAATGTCCCCTCTGTGACGTAGTTGAACACCTTGACTTCCTTGTTCATGTTTCCCTGCCGAATGATGCGGCCATTGCGCTGGGTCATGTCGCTTGGCTTCCATCCAACATCCAAGTGATGCACTGCCACAAGCCGCGATTGCACGTTCGTCCCGGCTCCCATTTTTGCAGTGCTGCCGAGCAGAATCCGCACATCACCGGAGCGCACTTTGGAGAACAATGCCGCCTTTTTCGCTTCGGTGTCGGCGTTGTGGATGAACTCAATTTCGTTTTCCGGCACCCCGGCGGCGACCAATTTCTTGCGAACATCATCGTAGACATTGAAGTTGCCATCATTTTTCGGTGTCGAAAGGTCGCAGAACAAAAGCTGTGTCAACTTTTGCTCCTTGCCATCTTCCCAGATTTGTAGCACATTCCGAACACAAGTGTTCAGTTTGCTGTTGGGGTCATCCGGCAGAATGGGGTTCATCAGGCGGACATCCAGACCGATCTTTCGGCCATCGTTGGTGACGCACAGCATATTGTCCTCGGACGCATCCACTGCGCCGGAGTGGATTTTTGCAGCACGTTTGCTCAGTTCCTGCACCATTTCTTTCTGAATCTCGGACGGTTTCGCCACCACAGTTTCAAACTTTGCATCCGGCACAGGCAGATGAAGTTGGTCGGAGGTCTTGATGTCAGCAACTTCTTTGAACATCGACATCAGTTCCGGGAGATTGAAAAACTTTGCAAAACGCGTTCTCGCCCGATAGCCCGTACCCTCCGGGGCGAGTTCGATGGCGGTGGTGGTTTCGCCAAAGGTCGATGCCCAGCAGTCGAAATGCGTCAACCCTTTCTGCTGGAGTGTGCCGTATTGCAGATAGCGCATGACCGTATACAGTTCCGACATGGAGTTGCTCACGGGAGTTCCCGTTGCAAATACCACGCCGCGCCCGCCTGTGATCTCGTCCAGATAGCGGCACTTGCCGAACATATCGCTCGATTTCTGGGCTTCCGATGTGGACAAACCAGCGACATTGCGCATTTTTGTAGTTAAAAAGAGGTTCTTATAAAAATGCGATTCGTCTACAAAAAGTCGGTCAACGCCCAACTGCTCAAAGGTGATAACATCGTCCTTTCTCGCATCGGAGCGCAGCTTTTCCAGTTTTGTTTCCAGCGTCTTACGGGTCTTTTCCATCTGCTTGATGCTGAAATTCTCGCCTGCATTGGCTTTCAGTTCTTCGATGGCGGCAAGCGTTTCATCGATCTGTTCCTGAATAATGCGTTCCTGCCGCTCATAGGAAAGCGGAATCCGCTCAAACTGGCTGTGACCGATAATGACCGCATCATAATCCCCGGTTGCAATCCGGGCGCAGAACTTTTTGCGGTTGGCCGTTTCAAAATCCTTTTTCCGCGCTACCAGCAGCTTTGCATTGGGGTATAGGTGCAGGAACTCCGAAGCCCACTGCTCCGTCAAGTGATTGGGAACGACAAATAGGCTTTTCTGACACAAGCCAAGGCGTTTTGCTTCCATTGCGGATGCCGCCATTTCAAAAGTTTTTCCTGCTCCTACCTCGTGTGCCAACAGCGTATTACCGCCATAAAGCACATGAGCAATGGCATTGCGCTGATGTTCCCGGAGGGTGATTTCCGGGTTCATACCGACAAGGTGGATGTGGGAACCATCGTATTCTCGTGGCCTGCTGCTGTTGAACAGTTCATTATACTGTTTCACCAGTGCAATGCGCCGCTGGGGGTCTTTCCAGATCCAGTTGGCAAAGGCATCCTTGATGACCTGCTGCTTCTGCTGTGCCAGCATGGTGTCCGTTTTGTTCAGGATGCGCTTCAGCTTGCCTTCTTCATCTTCGATAGCGTCATAGATGCGCACATCTTTCAGGTTGAGCGTGTCTTCCAGAATCTTGTAGGCGTTGGCGCGGGAGGTGCCGTAGGTTTCGGAGGAGATGATGTCACCTCTGCCCATGGCCGACTTGCCCTCAATGCGCCATTCTGCGGTATAGGGAGAATATCTCACTTTGACTGCATGGCGCAGATAGTAGGGAATCTGGAATGTTTCTGCCATAAACTTTTGGATAATTTCTGGAGCAAGCCATGTTGCGCCCAGCCGCACATCAATTTCAGATGCTTCAAGATCTTTCGGCTGTGCTTTTTCCAGTGCAGTGACGTTAACTGCAAACTCCGGGTTAGTTTCGGCGGCAAGCTGAGCCATGCGCAGCTTTGCCCGAACATTGCCGGACAGGTATTCGTCTGCCATTCGCCAACCTGCTTCCGGGTCGGTAGGGTCTGCGCCGGGGTCTTTGAAAATCACGCCGGACAGTTCGCTGGTGATGCGCTCATAGTCACCGGGAGTGCCGAGCAGTTCTGCCATATAGGGCAAGTCCACCCGGCCACGCTCTCCGATGGACACCGCAAGGGCTTCCGTAGGAGTGTCTACATTGGTGACAGTACATTCCGGGCGGATGGTGCGTTTGGTGAACATCGCCGCCTTGCTCTTGAGCTGCCCCTGCTCGTCCAAATTTTCCAGAGAACACAGCAGATAGTAAGAAGAATCCTGCTCAAATAATCTGCCGTTTTTGCGGTCATTCAACAAGCCATATTTGGCGGAAAAAGCATCGTAGGCAGTGTTCAGCTTTTCCTGCGTTGCTTTAATGTCGGCATCCGGGTAGTCGTTCAGCTGCTGGTCGATCAACTCATTGACGATTTGCCGCAGCTCCACCATCCCGGTCACACGGCCTTTGGCGGTGTCGGACAGCTCCACCTGTGTCATGACGGAATTTTCCCGATAATACACCTCACCATCAACCACCGTGTAAGAGAAATTCTTCACATCTGGGTCAGCCGGGAGAATGTGCCGCTCATTTTCAGCATCCGCAATATCTGGTGTTTCGACCTCGACTTCCGTGAACTGCCCCTCAATATGCTGGATGGCTTCTGCAAGCTGGTCCACCAGCACTGCGCCCTTGATGGGACGCACAGTGCATTCCTCCCGGCCATACTGGGTGCTTTCGGAAGTCAGTTCACCCAGCACCATCTCTGGATGGTCTACAAAATAGCTGTTGATGGCAAAGCCATCTTCCGTTTTGCCAAGCTGCACCCAGTCCGGCTCATGGTCGATAGGGCGGTCACGTTTTTGGAGGAAAATAATGTCGCTGACGACTTCTGTTCCTGCGTTTGCTTTGAACGCAGTGTTCGGCAGACGGATAGCACCCAGCAGATCAGCACGTTCGGCAATGTGCTTGCGGGCAGAAGAATCTTTGCTGTCCAGCGTGTAGCGACTGGTGACGAATGCCACGATGCCGCCCGGACGCACTTGGTCGATGGCCTTGGCGAAGAAATAGTTGTGGATGCTGAAACCTAATTTGTTGTACGCCTTGTCGTTTACCCGGTACTGGCCAAAAGGAACATTGCCCACTGCAAGGTCATAGAAGTCGCGGCGGTCAGTGGTTTCAAATCCGGCAACTTTAATGTTGGCATCCGGGTAGAGCTTTTGGGCGATACGGCCTGTGACACTGTCCAACTCCACACCGTATAGGCGGCTGTCCTGCATGGTGTCCGGCAGCATACCAAAAAAGTTGCCGATGCCCATGCTCGGCTCCAGAATGTTGCCGTTGCGGAACCCCATTTTCTCGACTGCATCATAGATGGCGCGGATAACGGTAGGGCTGGTGTAGTGGGCGTTCAGAACGGAACTACGGGCAGCAGCATATTCGTCCTCGGAAAGCAGACCTTTCAATTCGGAATATTCTTTTGCCCAGTTGCCCTTGTCTGGGTCAAAGACATCCGGCAGACCGCCCCAGCCGACATACTGCGAAAGAACCTGCTGTTCCTCGGCGGTGGCTCCACGATGCTCCTGCTCCAACTGGAACAGGGTGCGGATGGCTTCAACGTTCCGGGCATATTTTTGTTTTGCGCCGCCCTCGCCCAGATGATCGTCCGTGATGTGGAAGTTTCCGGCAGCTTCCGGCACAGGTTCGGCGTTCAGAGCTTTGTCTGCGGCAGCGGCATCCGGGAAAGTCTGCCATTCGCCGTTAACTTCCACAGAGGTGGGCAGCTTATCCAGTTCTTCATCGGAAAGTTCCGGCTCATCCTGCCGCAGTCCATCCTCGAACTGCTGCTTGTTCAGTACCTCATTGCTCCACGAATAGCCCTGTGCACTGGTGTCGATGCGCACATCGGTTTCGCCTACATAGCCAATAGTTCCCTCGATGGTTCGGGTTGGAAGGTCTACAACAACGGAATCACCGACATTGTAATCGGGAGTTTTTTCTGGAGCAGTATCAAGGGCTTCATCCTGCTGTTCGTACAGTTCCCGGACAACAGTCAGCGGCTCTTCCCGGAAAATCGGCATCCGGGCATCGGCCAGAGCCATATCCTGCAAGGAAACTTTGTCCTTGTCAAAATCCACGCTATCGACCCGAAATTTCCGGTCATCCATATTGATAACGGAGCCGATGGGCAGATAGTCCTCTTTGCGCAAGTGCTTGGTCTGGTGGTGAGTGCCATCCTCGTTTAACCCGGCAAGGTACACATCATTGCCCGCAGACCACAATTCTTTTGCTCTTTTTGCCCATAAGCTAGGGAGAAAGCCCGTGATTTGAACTTCGCCCAGTGCAGTGTTTCTCATGAACAAAGCACTGTTGATGATTTTTGCGACCTTGGCGGCATCTTCGCCATAGAACATAAAATTGCCGCCAGCTTCAAAACCAATGAGAGTGTCCGGGTACTGCTCTTTTAATGCAGTGTATTCGGCTGCACTGGCGGCGTTCAGTTCAAGGGGAAAGTCGATGATTCTTTTTTCTTTGTCGGACAGATAGCGGTCAGACTGAATCATCAGGTCGATATACTTTTCGACCTGATTCCAGCGAAGAAGAATTTTCTGGTGGTCTGGATAGTGTTCAAACGTCAAGCCCTTGCTGTCATGGTCAAGCCAGCCGCGACTTCCATCCAGATAGGTGTGCGAGGAGCCACCGGGTCCGTTTGGAGCATATTCTTTGGCAAGAGCTTTTGCCCGGAGGTTTCGGTCAGGCTGCAACTGATAAATTTTCCATATCCGAAGTTTGCTGTTTTCAAAGTTGGAGCCTCTCCGCAGAGCATTTTCAATGTCGGCCTGTGACAAAGAGAAAGCGGAGGGCGATTTTTCGCTCTCCGCTTGGTCGATGGATTCAATTTGTTTCGCTTCGGTAGGAATGTGGGTGTCGAAGAAACTTAGCTGTAAATCAGCTCGTTCATCACCAGTTCCTCGGCCTGTGCGTTCAGGCTGTTCATGTGCTGCACCCACTCCATCTGATGCTGCTCTTTGTTCGGAGCTGGATTCTGCTCCAGCAGCTTCTGCATGGTCTGCTGTATCCGGCTCTCCGCGCTCTGCTCCACTTCCAACAGGTGCGGATGCAGAGTTCCCGACAGGAGCATCGAGTTGTACAGTACCGGGCGATGCTTCATCAGGTAAGTCCGGCGCAGTCGCCCGTACTTGCCCAATGCTTTCTCCTGCTGGGGCAGGGTCAGGTTCGGAAGCAGATAATCTCCGACTTTCGAGTAGGTCACGTTCCTGCTGTTCATATTCATATTGGCTCCTTTCTACGTTACGACGGCGAATGGTCGTCTTTACAGTTCTTTCGATGCTGCGCAACAGCTCACGGCTGCACTCGCTGACTGCGGTGCCCAGTGCATACACAGCGGCAGGAGTGGAAAAGGAGAAGATCGCCTGAAAATCGTCCCGGTCAAAATGACCTTCCGGCTCAAAGCCGCAGCGTTCGAGAACAGCATAGGTGATGCTGATTGCGGCGGCAGATTTGAACTGGAACTCCTGTCCGGCTTCATCATACCCCATCAGGAGAGAGCCGTCAACGATGTCGAGAATGTCACCGCTGTTGTTATCCCAATAGGAATCCACCAGCCTGCCGCAGATGTCCGCGATTTGCTGGCCGAGATTTTCCTGCTGAACACCGTACTCTCTGGCAAGCATTTCCGAAACAGGCTGAACCAGATCGGGGCCGAGCTGCCACATATCCGGGTCACGGGAATTACGGCGCACCCCGGTATCGCTCACATCGAAAACGTAGTGCAGACGCGGAACACTGCTGGACTGGTCTAACAGAGCGATGCCCTTGGAGCCACGCCGGATATAGCGGTTCATGCGGTCATTCCAAAGGTCGAAACTGGCGCAGGCGGTGGCATCGGGTCGCTGGGCGTAGATCATAAGCTGGTCTGCATAGCTGTACTTGTACAGCCGGGATGCAGTGGTCAGGTAGTCCGTCCAGTTTTCCCAATACCGGGTCAGTTCCTTTGCTGTTTGCTGGGCAAGGTTGAGGTATTCTTGCGTTTTATTTGGCATTGCGTTCCTCCTTTCGATTTCAGGATATAAAAAGAGCGGGCAACCGTTTTATGGTTGCCCGCTCTTAGTTAATATAGAAAATTATCTTGGAATCTTGAAAGCAACAAAATAGACAGGAAAATCGTAATCATCTCTTGATAATATGGTACTTGCCACACGTGCCGCTGCGTCTGGATAGGGATATACTTCAATGGGCGATTTTACTAACAAGGGAAAGCTATAACTCTGCAAATAAGAAACATATCTATTCCAGAAAGAGTCAAAATCTGACACATCTACATAAGCAACAATAAATGTTGAGGTTCCAAGAGCATTATAGTTTACAACTGCTTTGCTTATATGAGTATCAATGTATGTGGTACTAACGCTAGATAATTTTAAGCCTTCATAAATGGCAATCTCTTTACCGTCTTTTGTTAACAAGATATCTACTTCTGCGGAATCCTTTTTATTTACGGATAAGCCATGTCTGGTTTGGTCTTTTATCTCTGTGTATCCTTTCATAAAAAGCAAATCTCGAAAATAGTCATTCATACTGTTTTCCGAGCTGGCACCATTAAATGAGCAATTCAAACAAAAGCGTTGCCCTATTTGAAGTAGATCTCGAAGGACAACCTGCGATGAGGCTATATCTGCATTTAATCTAGCAGCATTTGACAAGGGAATGGGCTCTACGCTTTCAGATTCAAAGTAATAAATCTCTTTGAGTAAAAAACCAGATTCAGACGACTTAAGTGATTTGCTGATAGATTCTTTCAGTATATGCCCTTTCGATTTTAGCAAAGCAATGTCGCGGGGAGAACCCTCAACTGTAAAGTCCAACGCTTTTTTATCCCAGTTATCGCCTTTCATGCCAGCATAATAGGCAAGCCCCAAATCTTCATAATCGTATGTACAGTTTTGAAATGCCCTTGCAACATTGGGCGATTCGAGTTGTTCCAAATATTGAACTACTCGCCTTGAAAAGTTTTGGGGCAACCTATAAGTGAAATCGAATTCTCCCATAAAAAATCTCCTTAAGCCGTAAAGTCGATAGAATAATTATACCATATAATTACTTTTGGCGTAACCCCCTATTATGTACGCCGCCAAGCGGCGGCATAATTTAGTTAAGTGGAAATTCCAGCTCGGCAAACTCGGCATCGGTCATAAGTTTCAACTTTTTGATAACACCCTCCGACAGTTCGCGCAGAGCAGTTTCGTCCGGCAGAAGATAGCACTGCATCAACCGCAGCTCCTACATCAAGCCCAGCCGGGAGCCGGAATTGTAGAGCATCATCAGCGTCAATTCTTCGCCATTAAAGTTCATGAGCATCCCTCACTTTCCGGCACCCAACAGGGCTGCACTCCGGGGCATCGCATTTTTCTTTTGCGCCAGCCAGTGAAGTCAGCTTTTCCAGTGTGGAAGGGCGATGGTCTGCACTCAGTTCCTCGGCTTCCGCAACTTTGTCCATGACAGCATCGTAGTCCTGCAACAGCCGCCGGCCCTTTTCCAAGTGGTGCGCTTCCAGAATCTGCTCACGGGCTTCCTGAATGGTCAGTTCCGGGGCATTCAACTGCCCGCCGTCCATCACAGAATAATCGCTGTGGTAGAGGGTGTAGTCCCATCCATCCTCATAGGACTGGATGGCAAGGTAGCCTTTGCCGCCCAGTTCCCATGCAGCCTGCTCGTCCTGTGTCTGAATCTCCGGGTAGAAGTCTGCATGGTTTCGTTCCATGACCTCGGCAAACTGGCAGATGTGGAACACATTGCCCAGACCGCCCATGTCAAAGTGATAATCATCCAGATGTTCCAGCCGTGCCGTAAAGCTGCGCCCATCCGGGTAATCCACCTGTACAACTCCGCCATCGGGAATGCGGTAGATGTCGTCATAGTGGCTGTTGATGAGACGAATATCCTTCGGCAGCGTTTCAGGCTCCCAGATGCGCCGTCTGCCGATACCAGCTTGCGGGATGTTTTCGAGGATCTTTACGCTTTCCTGTTGGATGACCTTGCGGTCATCGTCCGAAAGTTCAAACAGATACCAGTTCCGGGCGGCAGGAATGGCGTTCCTGCCATCGGGTGGCAGGTTCTTTTCCGAGATCTGCCCGCTTTCCAGCGGCTCACCAGTTACCTTGTTATAAGTGGCAAAGCCGACCCCTGCACCGTTTTCCCGGAGATGCAGATAGCGTTCATCGTTGATAAGGTAGACCGCTTCTTTTATCTGCTCCATCAGCACCCACCTTCAAATTC